>Ga0255752_10003417_pt1 | contig 16641 bp, 9 predicted proteins | sample 011ome_25_FD_179952 | JGI IMG/M metagenome (GOLD analysis project Ga0255752, IMG submission 179952) | Coastal salt marsh microbial communities from the Groves Creek Marsh, Skidaway Island, Georgia - 011512CT metaG (version 2) | ecosystem: Environmental > Aquatic > Marine > Intertidal zone > Salt... | reverse complement strand
GGGGATGCGGAATGAATATTTATTTAGATCGTGTTCCAACCCGACAAGTAAATATGCTCCCATTTGAAATACTATTGAGTGAATCTCAAGAGAGAATGCTCGTGGTAGTGAAAAAGGGAAAAGAAGCCGAGGTTTTGAGAATTTTTGAGAAATGGGATCTAAATTGTGTCGAAATCGGTGTGGTTACCGAGGGTAATCAACTTCGTTATTTTATGAATGGTGAGCTAGTGGCCCAGGCTCCTGCTGATTCTCTAGTCTTAGGCGGAGGTGCACCAGTGTATGAACGTGAATATAAAGAACCGGCTTATTTCGCCAAAGCACAAGCTTTTGATCAAACTTCAGTGAAGCAGCCAGAAGACTTAAAGAAAGTGGCTGAATTTTTAATTGGACATGTAAACATTGCTTCAAAACGCTGGGTTACAGAGCAGTATGACTCTATGGTTGGAACAATAAATATGTCGACCAACAACCCTACGGATGCAGGCATTATAAGCATTAAAGGTTCAAACAAAGCCATTGCTGCTACCGTTGATTGCAATGCCCGCTACGTTTATGCGAATCCCGAGGAGGGCTGTGCAATGGCGGTTGCTGAAGCTGCACGTAATATCGTTTGCTCTGGCGGCAAGCCATCCGCTATAACCAATTGCTTGAATTTTGGAAATCCATATAGCCCAGAGGCCTATTGGCAGTTTGTTGGAGCTATCAAAGGGATGAGCAAGGCCTGTAAAGCATTTGAGACGCCAGTGACAGGGGGAAATGTGAGTTTTTATAATCAATCTACAATCGAAGGTAAGACGGTTCCAGTATTACCAACGCCTACCATTGGAATGATCGGATTGGTGGATTCAAAAGAACATATCACCTCTCTTGCCATAAAAGAGGAAGGACTGAACCTTATATTACTGGGAGACCATTCTGATGATATTTCAAGTTCACAATACCTTATTCAATGGCACAAAGAGCAGTTGTCTAAATCTCCTAAATTTGATTTAGATGAGGAGGTGAAGCTTCAAAACACGCTACTGACTGCCATTAGAAAAGGTTTAGTTTCAGCAGCCCATGATATTTCTGATGGAGGATTGTTTACCACATTGCTAGAAATGACACTGACCAATGGCATTGGTGTAGATGTCGCCATCAAAGCCCAGGGAAGACTTGATGGGCTTCTATTTGGTGAGTCTCAGTCGAGGGTTGTGGTTGCTGTCAGTGATGCCAACTTAGACCAATTCAAAGCGGAGGCGTCAAATGGAGGCGTTGCTTATTCACTTCTAGGCAAATCCAGAGGATCGAACATTCGAATTAATGATATCGACTTTGGGTCCATAGATCATCTCAGTGCTATCTATGGTAATGCGCTTCATAAAATGATGAGCTAGAAAGAGTTGAAACTAATACAATAAAAAAAGCCGCTAATTAGCGGCTTTTTTGTTTGGTTCGAACTGACATTTAGTTGGTCAGAATGAATTTCTTAGTGGCCTTATAATCACCCGCCTTCAATTCCATTAAATAAGCACCTCTAGCAAGGTCACCTACGTAAATTGATTCGTTGACGTTTGAGTTTGTGAAGGAAGCTGATCGCACCGCTCTTCCACTAAAATCAAAAAGGGTAAGTTCTAATGACTTCATAGTGCTTAAATCTGCATCTATGTTTAAGTAATCTGAAGCTGGATTAGGATAGATGCTCATCTGCTCCATGAACTCATTCGGAATTCCCAATATGTTCACTGTAACTATTGTGCAAGTTGTATCAGAACCACAAACGTTTGAAACGTACTGACAAACTTCAAACTGACCTAGCCTTAAAAAGTAATGTATGGGGTCACTCAGTGAACTAAAGGTCGAATCAGAGAAAGTCCACCAGTATTCATCAGCATTGTGAGACTCGTCAATGAAATTAACAGTAGAAGTCACTTGCTCATAAGAGAATCCCCCTGTTGGTGTCACAGGGACGTTATACACTTGCGAGCTTTGACAGTCATTGGTCCATCCGTCCATTATTATTGTCAACTCTACATCAAAAGGTCCAGGCGCTTGAAATAGGTGTTGAGCATTAGACTGATTGCTTATATCCGTACTGTCTCCGAAATCCCATTCATAAGCACTCGTGGTAGAATTATAAAATACGCCAGCATTGTACATCGGACTTGCTGCAATGCGTGAAGAAAGATTTTGAAACTCTATAACACGTTCTCCTTGGGAATTGAAAGTCAGGCACTCAAAACCATAACTAAAGTTAGCATTGAAATTATATTCAATAAGAGGTTCAATTAATACGTCTGCATCGAATGGCATACCCTGTGCGTTAAAAAGTGAAACTGATGCAGGCGTAACCCAAAACGTATCACCAGCTGCAACTACCTGTCCAACTGCAAACAAATCTTGGTCGCCATCACCTTCTTCCCAATCAGTGGTGCTAATCAGAACAGGTGTTTCACCGAAATACTCCATTGTGAGAATATAATCTTCATCGCGAAGTAGATTTACGGGTACATTAAAAATGGCCGTATATCTAATTTCTCCAGTGTAGTTAGTGTCTACATCATATTTGTTTATCCTTACGCTAGAGGATGCTAATGGGCCAGTGGCGGTATCGGGTGTCTCTGTGGTTGGATCCTCATACCAAATCTTACAGATTACTTCAAAATTGTCTCTATAAAGTCCTTCGTGGTTAGCATAAAATGAGAAGCCATGAACGATCATTGATTGTGGGGCGTCAAAACGCTGCCCCAATCCTACTAATCTGTGGGTGCCCTGCGGAGCCTTAATCATCAGTGTTCTGGTATCAGTGCCTCTTGCGGCAGTGTACCTCACGCTATCCTTTCCACAGTTCAATGCTGTATTTGTAGCAACGGCCACATTCTGACATTCTGTGATTAGCCCACAAGACGTCATCATTGTTTGACATACCCAATAAGTACCAGGTTGAGAATAATTGTGTGACGGGTTTTCCGATTGACTTGTATTGCCATCACCAAAATCGTATGTAATATTCGTGAAAATTGAACTTGGAGGTGTTTCATTCGTAAAAACAACATCCAGATTGTTGGTCACATACGAAAACCCTTGAGCTGGCTTTTCTTTTATAATTTGGGTTTTTGAGCTTTGGCAGTTCAATTGTGACCAGTTGAAAATTCTAGCAGTCAGCGTTGCAGCGAAAGGTCCATTCGTAGGATAGAAGTGAGAAGGATTCGTTAGCTGTTCAACAGGTGATCCGTCACCGTAATTCCAAGTTTGTGCGCCAGGTTGATTAAAGAATGCATATCGGTTATACATTCTATGATCAACAATTACAGATGCATCATTGAAAAATTCTACGGTATCGCCCAATTCGTCAAAAAGGCATTCTGGGTCATTAATGAAGCTTGCTGTCAGACTGTACGACACAATCGGCTCCAAGAAAAAGTCTGCATCAAATGGAATTCCATTTGGATTGGGTGAAAACACATCTGATTTAACCCAGCCACTTCCTTGATAAGCACCTGAAAGCCATTCTTGATCTCCATCACCACCCCCATTGAGCTCATCGTATTCATTATGCATGAATGAAAATGAATTTGAGTCGTTTTCAGTTCTGATAACAACAGTGTAAGGGTTCGAGGTTGTTATAGGGTCAAACAACGCAACGTTAGCATAGAAATTCAAGGTGTAGGAAGTATCGGCTGTATCAGCATATCCAATATTTATGGTATCTGAAGCCAATAGAATATTACCAGGAACGCTATCTAATGTTGCATTTCTAATTTCCACTATTACCTCCATCGAGTCGCTGTAGTTTAGATTCACATCAAACGAGTCTGTTTTAAAAGCATAGAATTTCACGCCTCGTATAGATATGTCTTGAGGTGATTCGTAATATTGATAGACTGCACTTGTAAAAACCGGATTCAGGCTGAGCGTATCAAAATTGCTTGATTTAAAATAAGTGTACTTCAGAGTGTCCACTTGACAGGTAACAGTTTGGGCAATTGATGAACCAATAAACGCAAACATCAACATCAAGACCAGTGAATATTTTTTAATCATAAACAGGAGGTATATTAAATATGTATAGCTAGACGCTATATTAAAGTTTAAAGTTGACTTATAAAGTCGGTAAATTTAAAGAATATTGTATTCAATGCGAGTCTCACTTTCTCAGAGTAAATTATGAATGTATTAATAACCGGGGTTTCGAAAGGTATAGGTAAAGCACTAAAGGAGGAGTTTGTTTTACAGGGACATAAAGTTTGGGGTATTAGCCGTCAAGTTGAAGGTTCAGTTGAAAACTCTATCCTATATAGGCATGTGCAATTTGATTGGACCGACTTCGGTAGCCTCAATCAAATACTAAATGAGGTTCTTGAAGGATTTAAGTTTGACATTGTGATTAATAATGCAGGTTATTTAGGTCAAGAGAATATCTTGAATGCGACCTTAGAAGAATTCAATGCTCATATGAAGGTCAATGTTTGGAATGTGCTTGAGCTTGTTAGAATGCTTATTCAATCAAGTAACCTTAATAAAGGTGCGCACATTGTCAATATAGGAAGCATGGGTGGAGTTCAGGGCAGTTCGAAGTTTGAAGGGCTCTTCTCATACTCGGCAAGTAAAGCGGCATTAGCCGCACTTACTGAAAGCTTGGATGCGGAATTTGGATCTGATTCCTTATCATTCAATTACTTAGCCCTTGGTGCTGTGAATACAGAGATGCTCCAAGAGGCGTTTCCAGGTTACATTTCACAGGTCGATCCTGAAAATATGGCGAAATTCATAGTAGCATTTTCACTTACTTCAGGTCAATTAATGAGTGGAAAGATCATTCCGGTTACAAAAGTGGATCCGGAAAGGTGATTTTTTGAAACTGATAATCAATTAGTTAAGCTATTTAGGCTGTTTTGAGGTGTATTTTCTTCACTTTTTTTGAAGGATAGGCTTGCGCAAATGAATAATGGTTTTATCTTTGCGCTCCCTTTGAAAGAAAGGATGTTCTTTGAAAAGATTGAAAAGATAGAAAAGCCAGCATGTATCCATGGGATTTTGATCTGATTGTATTATTAGTTTTTACAACGGAGAGTTTGATCCTGGCTCAGGATGAACGCTAGCGGCAGGCTTAACACATGCAAGTCGAACGGTAACATAGTCAGCTTGCTGATTGATGACGAGTGGCGCACGGGTGCGTAACGCGTATGCAACCTACCTTTAACTGGAAGATAGCCCGAAGAAATTCGGATTAATACTCCATAATATATGTCTTTCGCATGTTAGACATATTAAAGCTTTGGCGGTTAAAGATGGGCATGCGTAACATTAGCTAGTTGGTAAGGTAATGGCTTACCAAGGCTACGATGTTTAGGGGGCCTGAGAGGGTTATCCCCCACACTGGAACTGAGACACGGTCCAGACTCCTACGGGAGGCAGCAGTGAGGAATATTGGTCAATGGACGAAAGTCTGAACCAGCCATGCCGCGTGCAGGAAGACGGCCCTACGGGTTGTAAACTGCTTTTATACGGGAATAAACCCTCGAACGTGTTCGAGGCTGAAGGTACCGTACGAATAAGCACCGGCTAACTCCGTGCCAGCAGCCGCGGTAATACGGAGGGTGCAAGCGTTATCCGGATTTATTGGGTTTAAAGGGTGCGTAGGCGGAATATTAAGTCAGTGGTGAAATCTCTCGGCTCAACCGAGAAACTGCCATTGATACTGATATTCTTGAATTTAGTTGAAGTAGGCGGAATGAGGCATGTAGCGGTGAAATGCATAGATATGCCTCAGAACACCGATCGCGAAGGCAGCTTACTAAACTAACATTGACGCTGAGGCACGAAAGCGTGGGGAGCAAACAGGATTAGATACCCTGGTAGTCCACGCTGTAAACGATGATTACTCGCTGTTGGCGATACACTGTCAGCGGCTAAGCGAAAGTGATAAGTAATCCACCTGGGGAGTACGTTCGCAAGAATGAAACTCAAAGGAATTGACGGGGGCCCGCACAAGCGGTGGAGCATGTGGTTTAATTCGATGATACGCGAGGAACCTTACCAGGGCTTAAATGTAGAACGACCGATTTGGAAACAAGTCCTCTCTTTGAGCGGTCTACAAGGTGCTGCATGGTTGTCGTCAGCTCGTGCCGTGAGGTGTCGGGTTAAGTCCCTTAACGAGCGCAACCCCTATCTCTAGTTGCCAGCGGATAATGCCGGGGACTCTAGAGAAACTGCCCGCGCAAGCGGTGAGGAAGGCGGGGATGACGTCAAATCATCACGGCCCTTACGTCCTGGGCTACACACGTGCTACAATGGTCGGTACAAAGGGCAGCTACCACGTAAGTGGATGCAAATCTCTAAAGCCGATCTCAGTTCGGATTGAAGTCTGCAACTCGACTTCATGAAGCTGGAATCGCTAGTAATCGCGCATCAGCCATGGCGCGGTGAATACGTTCCCGGGCCTTGTACACACCGCCCGTCAAGCCATGGAAGCCGAGGGTGCCTGAAGTCGGTTGCCGAAAGGCGCTGCCTAGGGTAAAATTGGTAACTGGGGCTAAGTCGTAACAAGGTAGCCGTACCGGAAGGTGCGGCTGGAATACCTCCTTTTTAGAGAAAACAATCGGTATATGCTGGCTATCTTTTCATCTATTATAAAATAGAAAACTGAGTTGTGCGTCCCGAATCCCATTCAGGGATTCTAGAAGGGCTCGGGCTCATGTATAGTCCCGTAGCTCAGCTGGTTAGAGCGCTACACTGATAATGTAGAGGTCCGCGGTTCAAGTCCGCGCGGGACTACCCAAGTTTTGGGGGATTAGCTCAGCTGGCTAGAGCGCCTGCCTTGCACGCAGGAGGTCATCGGTTCGACTCCGATATTCTCCACAAGTAAGTGTTTTCTATCTTTTGAAATTGTTGGAATAGTAATTTGATGGTGCAAATCCATCTCCAACACAAACTCATTAAAGTGATGAGTGAAGTTCTTTGAAATCTTGGATAATATAGAGTAGAAAATTAACAAGAGCAAACGGTGGATGCCTTGGCTCTCAGAGGCGATGAAGGACGCGACAAGCTGCGATAAGCTGCGGGGAAGTGCAAATAACTTTCGATCCGCAGGTGTCCGAATGGGGAAACCTAGCAGGTTGAAGACCTGTTACCACTTCGGTGGTGCCAACCCGGTGAACTGAAACATCTAAGTAGCCGGAGGAAAAGAAAACAATAGTGATTCCCTAAGTAGTGGCGAGCGAACGGGGAACAGCCTAAACCAACGTTGTTTCGGCAATGTTGGGGTTGTAGGACTACAATGTGGACTATGTATTTTTAATAGAACAGCGATGGAAACGCTACCATAGAGGGTGATAGTCCCGTATATGAAAAAAATGCATTACCTAGTAGTATCCTGAGTAGGGCGGGACACGTGAAATCCTGTCTGAATCTGCCGGGACCATCCGGTAAGGCTAAATACTCCTGAGAGACCGATAGTGAACAAGTACCGTGAGGGAAAGGTGAAAAGCACCCTGAACAAGGGAGTGAAATAGTACCTGAAACCGTTTGCTTACAAGCGGAGGGAGCCTTCGGGTGACCTCGTGCCTTTTGCATAATGAGCCTACGAGTTACTCCTCAGTAGCAAGGTTAATTCCATTGATGGAAGTAGCCGAAGCGAAAGCAAGTCTTAACAGGGCGCTTAGTTACTGGGGGTAGACGCGAAACTTAGTGATCTACCCATGGCCAGGTTGAAGCTCTGGTAACACAGAGTGGAGGACCGAACCCGTTGACGTTGAAAAGTCTTGGGATGAGCTGTGGGTAGGGGTGAAAGGCTAATCAAACTGAGAAATAGCTCGTACTCCCCGAAATGCATTTAGGTGCAGCCTCGGAATCGAGTGTCATAGAGGTAGAGCTACTGATAGGGCTAGGGGGCTTCACCGCCTACCAACCCCTGACAAACTCCGAATGCTATGACATATGTCCGGGAGTGAGGGCATGGGTGCTAAGGTCCATGTCCGAGAGGGAAACAACCCAGACCATCAGTTAAGGTCCCTAAGTATATGCTAAGTTGTTCAAACGAGGTTTGACTGCATTGACAGCTAGGATGTTGGCTTGGAAGCAGCCATTCATTTAAAGAGTGCGTAACAGCTCACTAGTCGAGCGGTCGAGCGTGGATAATAATCGGGCATAAGCATATCACCGAAACTGTGGATTTATGGTAGGGGAGCATTCTAGTCGCGTTGAAGGTGTGTCGTGAGGCATGCTGGAGCAGCTAGAAAAGAAAATGTAGGCATAAGTAACGATAATTCGGGTGAAAAACCCGTACACCGTAAGACTAAGGTTTCCTGATCAATGCTAATCAGATCAGGGTTAGTCGGGGCCTAAGGCGAACCCAATGGGGTAGTCGATGGATAACAGGTTAATATTCCTGTACTTGTATATATTGCGATTTGGGGACGAAGAACCGTACTTGCTACGTGCTGACGGAAATGCACGTTGAGCCTAGTCTTCGGACGAAGCGAAGTAGGGAAAGTGCTTCCTAGAAAAGCCAATAAGCTTCAGATATATGCAACCCGTACCCTAAACCGACACAGGTAGTCGAGGAGAGTATCCTAAGGTGCTTGAGTGAATCATGGCTAAGGAACTAGGCAAATTAGCCCTGTAACTTTGGAAGAAAGGGCGCCTCCCTAGCTTGCTAGGAGGCCGCAGTGAATAGGTCCAGGCGACTGTTTATCAAAAACACATGGCTCTGCTAAATCGAAAGATGATGTATAGGGCCTGACACCTGCCCGGTGCTGGAAGGTTAAGAGGTGGGGTTATCCTTCGGGAGAAGCTCTAAATTGAAGCCCCAGTAAACGGCGGCCGTAACTATAACGGTCCTAAGGTAGCGAAATTCCTTGTCGGGTAAGTTCCGACCTGCACGAATGGTGTAACGATCTGGACACTGTCTCGGCCATGAGCTCAGTGAAATTGTAGTAGCGGTGAAGATGCCGCTTACCCGCAATGGGACGGAAAGACCCCGTGAACCTTCACTACAGCTTAGCATTGAGTTTGGATTATTGATGTGTAGGATAGGTGGGAGACTTTGAAGCATGTACGCTAGTATGTGTGGAGTCGTCCTTGAAATACCACCCTTTAATCGTTTGAATTCTAATCCTTTATGGAGACATTGCTTGGCGGGTAGTTTGACTGGGGTGGTCGCCTCCAAAAAAGTATCGGAGGCTTCTAAAGGTACCCTCAGCACGCTTGGTAACCGTGCGCAGAGTGTAATGGCACAAGGGTGCTTGACTGTGAGACCGACAAGTCGAACAGGTACGAAAGTAGAGCATAGTGATCCGGTGGTTCCTTATGGAAGGGCCATCGCTCAAAGGATAAAAGGTACTCCGGGGATAACAGGCTGATCTCCCCCAAGAGCTCACATCGACGGGGAGGTTTGGCACCTCGATGTCGGCTCGTCACATCCTGGGGCTGGAGAAGGTCCCAAGGGTTGGGCTGTTCGCCCATTAAAGTGGCACGCGAGCTGGGTTCAGAACGTCGCGAGACAGTTCGGTCCCTATCTATTGCGGGCGTTAGAAGTTTGAGAGGACCTCCTTTTAGTACGAGAGGACCGAAGGGGACGAACCTCTGGTGTACCTGTTGTGGCGCCAGCTGCATCGCAGGGTAGCTATGTTCGGACGAGATAAGCGCTGAAAGCATCTAAGCGCGAAACTCACCTCAAGATGAGACTTCTTTTAAGGGTCGTTAAAGATGATGACGTTGATAGGTCGCAGGTGTAAAGGTAGAAATGCCAAAGCCGAGCGATACTAATTGCCCGTAGATTTTCTACATATTCTATATTATCCGAGATTTTATAATATTTATGATTTTACGGTGATTATTGCAGTGGGGATCACCTCTTCCCATTCCGAACAGAGAAGTTAAGCCCACTTGCGCAGATGGTACTAGGGTAATACCTGGGAGAGTATGTCATTGCCGGTTTTAAAAAGCCTCGTACTTTTAGTGCGGGGCTTTTTTGCTTTTTAATAATTTGAAGTTTGCGACATTATATCCATTTGTTATTCTTAGGATTCTTGATTGTTTTGACCCATGATACACGGGGACAGAACATATCCTTGTATGGCAATTTGAATTGGATACAAGATTCAATTGTTGGTATCATTCCTCATGGTCGTCAAGGGTTTAACGTTTTCGATGACAAATTGAAGTTTTCTGAGGCTTACAAGACTAATGTGGTGCGAGATTCCCTAGCGGATGACAGCAGTACATTTTCAAGAATTTTATATGATCTAGGTGGTAATTCAAACCAAAGGTTGTCGGCTGTTTTGTCTAGACCTATTGACCAAGATCAGAATCTGTTTATCTACTTTGATCGCCACGCATTTCCAGGATGGATGCTTAGGTCTTTTTCAAGAGGTACACAAATTGGAGCAGATTATTCTATTGACAGACCACATGGAGTAAGAGGAGCCCTTCAAGTGGAAGGAGTGATTGTGGATAATGAAATGAACGGTGGTCTTGAAAGCAATAGTTATTCAATATCTGAAAGTCAAAGTCAAAGAGATTTCGGGAGCATTACGTCTGATATAAGTTTAGATGATGCATATTGGAGAAGATCTGTCTTTCGTACTTCGCTGGAACTAATGAAGGAATTTGCTTCGAATGGAGGATCAATTTTTCAGTTTGGCGTAGAAGGAGAATATTTAGGTCAAAAATTTTTATATAACGATCTTGATCCCGATTCAGTCTTCTATTCCGCTTACTCAGGTGATACAATCACTGGATCTTTCAGAGATTCGATTCTTTCGAACGAACTAAGTACAAGTCTATTTGCTCGTGTGTCAAAAACAATTGACAGTAATTTTCTATTAACAGTATTATCCAAGGTGGAATTTGAGAATGTTTACTACAGTTCGAATAGTTTGAGCCGGTCGTTTTTAAATGTTTCAGTGAATCAGGAGTTTGGTGTTAGGGGTGACAGATTTGATTTTACGACTAGTGGAAGTTATTATTTGACTGGATTCAATGCTGGTGACATTCATGTGCTATCCAAATTGAGCTTGGACTCAAGACAATTAAATGATGCTGGTCTAGGTTTAAAAACTGAGTTTTTCGGAATGTTTGCACACTATGAGCCTATCATGGTGTTTCAGTTTTATGAAAATGCCCTGGCTTCGACCGTATTTGATTATAACAAGGTAAATTCTATATCTGGTGGCCTGAGCCTTTCCAAGGGATTCAAGAGCGGAAGCGTTACGGGTGCTGTAAAGTACGAGGCTCTATCAAATGCAGTTTATTTTAAATCAGACTTCACCAGTCAGCAGTATTCCGAGACAATACAGTTATTAACACCTTCAATCGCATTTGATTTTGAAGGAAAAGTACTCAGAAGTAATTCGAAGATTACCTATCAGATAAATAGTCAAGATTCGATTTATAGTCTACCTGAATGGGTTGTTCAATCAGAAATTGCAGCAAAATTTCGTTTGTTCAAGAAGAAAATTGGAATTGAAACTGGACTCAATGCGTGGTATTTCTCTGATTACTATGCAAGAGGATATCTACCAATGATAAACCAGATGTATATTCAAAACGATAGTAGGTATGGAAATTACTTTCAATTCGATCCATTTGTCAAGGCAAGTATACAACGTGTTGATTTAAGTTTGATATACTTCAATTCAACCTATGGACTGTTGAGTGATGATCCAATAATAGCACCGGGCTATCCTATTCTGCCAAGATTCTTGAAGATTGTGATAGATTGGAAATTTAAAAACTAAGTTTTTTGTTTCTTTTTTTTTGCTGCAGGAAAGAGCACATTATTTAAAATCAATCTATATCCAGGTGAATTAGGATGCAGATTGAGATCTGTTGGTGGGTCACCTACGAAGTGCTGGTAATCTTCAGGATCGTGCCCACCATAAAAGGTCCATTGGCCTTTTCCAAACTCTCCATGGATATATTTTGCTACACCAAGAGCTTTGTTTTCTGCCAGAACAAGAACTTCTGGCTTTATAAATTGAGATTTATAGGATGTTGTTTGTCCCATGAATCCCTTGATTATTTGCTGGTGATTTTGACAAAGCATAGTTGGAATAGGATCCCACTTCGCAGAAAAATCGAAAATCGTAACGAAGTCTTCTGTTGGTGGAGTTCTTGAATGTAACGGTGTTCCATCGATTTCGGAGAATTCATACTCCATTGGATTCATGCTTATGTTATAATTTTCAAATGCAAAAGAGCGCGTGAAATCGAGTTTTTGCTGTGATAACGGATCAGCAGGGTCACCATCGAACATTTTTTCGCAAATATCTACATCCTCAGCCGCTAGGGCGATGTCGTATGAATCAGTCCCAGAGCACATTGAGAATAAAAAACCACCACCTGCAGTATACTCCTTTATTCTCAGGGCTACTGCAAGTTTCAGTTCTGAAACTTTGGAAAAACCAAGCTTGGATGCTGTTGCCTCAAATTCGGCCACTTGATCTTTATACCATTTATGGTTTCTGTAGGAACCGTAAAATTTACCGTACTGTCCTGTGAAGTCCTCATGGTGAAGATGTAACCAATCGTACAAATGAAGATTCCCATTTATAATTTCATCGTCATAGATGACCTCGTAAGGTATTTCTGCATAGGTGAGAACCAGTGTAACAGCATCATCCCATGGTTGTGCAGTTTTCGGTGAATAAACTGCAATTTTTGGCACCGTTTCTAGTTTTACGGCATCCATATTCACTTGAGGATTTGAAATCTCCAAGAGGATTGAAGTTGCTTTAGCGTCTGGAATGACTTCGTATGATATGCCTCTAATTACTAGTTCTTTTTCTATTGCATCATAGAATTCCATAAGGAAACTTCCTCCGCGATAGTTCAATAACCATTGAACTTCAATTTCTCTTTCGAGCGTCCAATAGGCAATTCCATAGGATTTGAGGTGATTGCTTTGAGACTCATCCATCGGTATGAGAATGTGTTTTGCATCAGCACTGCTTGCAACAAATACGAAAAGAATGAGAATTAATTTAGAAAGGTGGTTCATCGTTTTCATCTTCTGCGACATCCCATTTTTTTGATTGTAGTATTTGTCTGTCATATTGATCATCAACACTTACTTGGCCTGCTTGTGGTGGGTTTAGACCAAAGGTATTTTCCTCCCATTCAACGAATTTGGCAAGGTGATTTTCGAATTTAATCTTAACATCTTCTGTAGAGCCGTTTCTATGTTTTGCAATGATGAGTTCACCGAGGCCTTGGGTGCTATTTCCATCGGCATCTTGAAGGATGTTGTAGTATTCAGGTCGATAGATGAACATAACCATATCAGCATCCTGTTCAATTGCACCTGATTCACGAAGGTCACTTAATTGTGGTCGCTTATCACCCCCTCTGGTTTCAACTGCACGGCTCAATTGGCTTAACGCAAGAATTGGAATACTCAATTCTTTTGCAATTCCTTTGATGGCTCTAGAAATCGTGCTGATTTCTTGTTCTCTATTGCCTTTTGTTTCGCTGGAACCGCTCATTAGCTGAAGGTAGTCGATGATGACCATTTGGATGTCTTTTTCAGCCTTGAGTCTTCGACATTGAGCTCGCAACTCAAAGACAGTTAGACCCGGAGTGTCATTGATGTAAATGGGGGCGTTAGTCAGCTTACCAATTCTTGCATTTAATTGTTCCCACTCATAGGGTTCGAGGGTTCCTTTTTTGAGTTTTTCAGCTGAGATCTGCGTTTCGGAAGCAATAAGTCTATTAACAAGTTGCAAAGAAGACATTTCGAGTGAGAATACTGCCACTCCCTTTTTGAAATCAACAGCCGCATTTCGAGCGAGGGAGAGCACAAAGGCCGTTTTACCCATACCTGGTCTAGCTGCAATAACAACCATGTCAGATGGTTGAAAACCACCTGTTACCTTGTCCAATGCTCGAAATCCAGTTGGCACTCCACTTGTTCCGTCTTTTTTACTAATGTCTTCAAGCTGCTTAATGGCCTTATGCAGCAACTTGTTCATTCCTTCGTAGCTCTTTCTGATATTGCCTTCAGCCACTTCGAATAAACGAGACTCCGCGCTATCCAACAGATCGAAAACGTCTACTGTTTCGTCATATGCCTCTTTGATTGTGTCGCTTGAAATTTTAATTAACTCCCGCTGTATGTGCTTTTGAGCGATGATACGGGCATGATACTCTACGTTTGCACTCGAAGCTACCCTGTTTGTGAGTTGCGCAATATAGAATGCGCCTCCTACTATTTCTAAGTTTCCTTGTTTCTTTAACTCTTGAGTAACCGTCAAAATATCTATTGGCTCCGACTTTTCGAAGAGACTCAAAATGGATTCATAAATAAGCTGATTGTCTTCTTTGTAAAAGCTTTCCTTTTTCAGGATGTCAATAACATCGGTTAACGCCTCTTTGTCAAGCATTAGCGCACCCAGCACAGCTTCTTCAAGATCTACAGCCTGTGGGGGTAATTTTCCATATTCTGGACCATTCACCTTATTCCTTACAACACTTAATCCGCTATTCTTATTTTCTTGCGCAGCTTTAGGTTCTTCCATACCTCAAAAGTAAAAAACGATGTTTGCAAGATGGACGATTCTAATCCAAACTTATGCACTTGTTGATCGACTCAGGAATAATTGGCATTGATGCAAATAATCAGGATTGGAAGAGTTATTCAATAGTTGTTCACGCGCCATTAACAGCTTTTTCTTCTCAATCTTGATAACGCATTTTAATATGCGGAATTCCATCTTCGAGATACATTGGTCCTACTGGCTGAAACCCTAAGCTGCCATAAAAATCAGTAAGGTAAACTTGTGCCGACATTTCGATGGGAAGAGAGGGGTCTTTTGATCTACAGAATGAAATCGCTTGAGCGACCATCGCTTTTCCTATTCCCTGGTTGCGCGCGGCTTTATTTGTGGCTATTCTACCTATATGCCAACCCTCATCTTGGTAGATTCTACTGTACGCCAATAGCTTGTTTTCTGTATTTAGTACCCTCATGTGGTAAGCATCAAAGTCTTGAATGTCAGGGTCTAAATAAACGCAGTTTTGCTCTTCAACGAACACCTCACTTCGCAGTTTCATAACTTCGACCGAGTCTTTTGAGGAAAGCTCATTGATTGTATTTATAACAAAATGTAGGTTGTTCGAGAACTTCATTTGAAATTGGGTGTTTATCAGCCATGAAAGTATATCGATTATCTCGTACTCAGCGGTTGCCAATATCTTTAGAAGAAGCTTGGGCATATTTTTCTTCTCCTAAAAATCTTCAAGAGATCACACCTGATGATTTGAAATTTAAAATTTTGACCGATTTGTCGGGTGAGAGAATGTATGCTGGACAAATCATTAATTACATTGTTACACCATTACTTAACATTCCAATGCGCTGGACTACAGAAATTAAACATGTAGAAGAAGGTCAGTTTTTTGTAGATGAGCAACGTTTTGGACCTTACGCATTTTGGCATCATAAGCACTTTTTTAAGGCAGTTGAAGATGGTATTGAGCTTACCGATATCGTTGATTATGCTCTTCCTCTTGGTCCTCTTGGTAGGCTGGCTCATTGGTTGTTTGTAAAGCGCCAACTTGACTATATCTTCAACTTTAGATTTCAAAAGTTGGAAAAAATGTTTGGAGGAAAGTAAAGCTACACTCCGAAGTGTAATCGGTTTTTATCCTTATCCCATTCATTCCAAGACTGTATAAAGCTTGCACTTCCATTAGCAGAGCCCAGTTGTTTCGAGAAAATTTCTAACTGTTTTTCAGCCCGGGTAAAGGCAACATAAAGCATATTGACAAAGTCCAGTGATGACTTATCGTTTTCTAAAGTGTGCACAGATTCAAAGTTTGTGGACTTAAGAGCACTTGTTTTAATCGAGATTTGTTGAATTCCTAGTTCCTTGTCCAGCGATATCCAGCTTTCTTCTTTGGTTTGTTTTATATTAGTTAATGTTGGTACGAAAACCAGCACTATTGGGAATTCAAGGCCCTTGGACTTATGAATACTCATTACTCGAACGGCATTTTTTCCTTCTGGCAATTGAATGCTGAGGGAGTCTTCATTTTTTTTCCAATGGTCTAAGAAGGACGATTTGAGGTAAGTCGCTGAAGCTTCAAATTCTGTGCAGAAATCCAATAGTTTAAGAATGAACGGATCGTTCACATCGAGGTTAAAAAGCTTGACTAAGTTGAATACTTTAGAAAACATTTCACCTTGAAGAAGCAATTGAATGTCGATCTTCAAATTCATTTTATGCATCAAATTCTCAAGGCTCCATTTCTCTTTTTTTAGGTTTTCAGCAAGGAGATGGTAATCATTTATAGGAGCAATGTGATGATATTTTGAAAGCCATTGTTGTAAGTGGAAATTGTCTTTTGGATATCGTATGGCTGTGAGTGTTGAAATGATTAAAGCCACTGCTGGGTTATTTTTCAGAAGTAAGCTTTCTTCGCTTATCACATTTACCCCATATTTTAAGAGAGAAGATGCAAAAACTGCTGCATCATTATTCATTCTGAATAGACAACATACGTCTCCAGGACTCACGCTTTCTTTTTCGATAAGATGGATGGTACGTTCGACCATCATTTGCATTGCTTCATCTTTTTTCGCTTTTTCTTCTGGACTTGTAAACCACCAATTCACCTCTCCAATTTCATCTGAAACGCATTCTTGTTTCAGGTCGGAAT
>Ga0255752_10003404_pt1 | contig 16688 bp, 14 predicted proteins | sample 011ome_25_FD_179952 | JGI IMG/M metagenome (GOLD analysis project Ga0255752, IMG submission 179952) | Coastal salt marsh microbial communities from the Groves Creek Marsh, Skidaway Island, Georgia - 011512CT metaG (version 2) | ecosystem: Environmental > Aquatic > Marine > Intertidal zone >... | reverse complement strand
CGTTTAAACGATGGCTCTTTATATAAAGACCTAAAAACACCCGTAAATTTAATTTATGGAGAAAGTGACTGGTCTAAACAAGATGAAAAATTAAATACGATGAAAGCATTAGGACTCAATTCCTTTCATACAATGAAAAGCACAGGTCATTTTTCATTTTTGGAATCACCCAAAGAGGTTTCAGAGATAATTTCAGGAAAATAATTTTAGATTTAAAAGAAGTGGTGCCCTCGGCACGATTCGAACGTGCGACCCTCCCCTTAGGAGGGGGATGCTCTATCCCCTGATAACTACCCTAACCTATTGTTTTAGTTACATTTTAATCAATGGTTAATGTGTGTTAATCAGTGTATTTTAGCCTGTGAATTTAGTCAAGAAAGTTTGAGATTACTTCATCAAATTTATATAACCAATTAAAAATAATGGTATCTGTAAGCCAAAATTTACTAAAATTGCGTTATCTTTAATTGTATATCCCCAGTACGTCCATCCCAAAACACCCAGTCCATGAAAGAAAATATTTATGGGATATATATTCAAATTAGTTAAAAAAATTCCGGTTAATACAAAACCAGTACTTATCCATTTCAAATTTTTAAGTAACATTTAATTCAATCCCTTATTTTAATAAACTGTTAAATAACATTTTTTCAGCATTACGCCAGGTCCACTTTTTCTTTGCTATTTTTTTTATGTTGGTTTTATTGTAATTTGAGCATTTAATAATACTTAACTCTAAATTAGATCCTAAAAAACCGTTTTGCTTATGAGCAACAATATCCTTAGGGCCTGTTACATTCTTCGCCGCTACCGGTAACCCATTACACAAAGCCTCAATAATAACAATACCAAAGGTATCTGTTTCGCTGGTGAAACAAAATACATCATGTGATGCATAAATTTTTGCTAAATCTTTTCCAAACTTATAACCTAAAAAACTTATTTTTTTATATTTGTTTTTTAAGAATTGATACTGAGGACCATCTCCAACTATTGTAATTTCAAATTTGTCTTGAAGTAGACATAATTCTTCAATATTTTTTTCCTTACTAAGTCTCCCGACAGAAAGCACCTTTATTTTTTTACTTTTGTTAATTTTTTTTTGTTTTGGTAATGGAGCAATCAAATCTTTAGATACACCTCTTGTCCATAAAGTTAAATTATCAAAACCTTTTTTTAATAATTCTTTCTTACACGAGTTTGATGGAACAAGAACTGCTTTACTTGACCTATGAAATTTTTTTAAAAAACTATAACTAATAGAGGTAGGCAGACCTATCATTAATTTAAGATACTCTGGAAATTTAGTATGGTATGCGGAAGAATATGGAATGTTATTCAATTTGCAATATAGCCTTGCTATCAATCCAATGGTTCCTTCTGTAGCAATATGAATATGTGTAGGATTAATTTTTTTTATCTTAAAGTAGACTTTTAATGGTTGGTAACATATTTCAACCTCAGGGTACAATTTAAAAGATTTATTTTTAAACATACCTGGATGAATAACTTTTACTGAACGCTTTGTTACATTTAATATATTTTTATAGGTAGTTGAAACGCCGTTAACTTGATTAAATGAATCAGTTGCCAATAGAATTTTTATCATTTCGATAATATTACAAATTTATATGACAAAGAAATTACATATATGACAGTTTTTTGAAAATTTGTCATATTTATTTCATATATGGTCGATATTATTGTTCGCATAAATATTTTCAATTTTGGATTTTTAATCACTAATTGAATTATCAATATACCTTTATGCTTTTATTATCCCTTGATTCCTTTATATCTAGAAAATTAAATAAGATTTCTGACTTTCATATAATTAGAAATTTTTTTAAAGGCATTAGCAGGTTAGGAGATGGTATTTTTTGGTATGCACTAATGATTTTCATTCTAATACTTGATGAATTGCATCGTTCAATTCCAATAATTATTCATATGGCTTTAGCAGGATTAACCGGAACGTTATTATATAAATATCTAAAAAAAAGAACCAACAGACCTCGTCCATATCAAATAAATTCACAAATTAAAAATCAAGGAAAAGCAATAGACCAATTTAGTTTTCCCTCTGGTCACACCTTACATGCTGTTATTTTTTCAATAATTGCGATCAGTTATTATCCAACTTTATTATTACCGCTTACGATCTTTACATTCCTTGTTGGATTCTCAAGAGTTATTTTGGGTTTACATTATCCATCAGATGTCATTTTTGCAGTATTGCTAGGTTTTCTTATTTCTAAAATTTATGATGCTTTCAATTTCTTTGGATTTGTTCAATTTTGATTGAGTTTAATTTTTCAGATTATGGTCATATGAATATGGCTCTATACGAAAGAGAAAAGAAAAAACTTTTAATAGAATTATCTAAATTACAAAAATGGATTATTGCAGAAAATAAAAAAATTGCTGTAGTTTTTGAAGGGAGAGATACAGCAGGTAAAACAAGAAGTATTTCTACATTATCTAAATATTTAATTCCAGATTTTTATAGATTAGTAAAACTCGGAAATCCAACCCCAAATGAGTCAAAGAAATGGTTTAAAAGATATGAAAAACATTTTCCAAAAAATGGTGAAATAGTATTTTTTGACAGATCTTGGTATACAAGAGCATTAGTGGAAGCAACCATGAACTATTGTTCAAAAAGGCAATATCAAAACTTTATGCAGAAAGTGGTTGGCTGGGAGCAAAAGCATATAGATAATGATGTTGAAATTTTAAAATTTTATTTATCAATTGAAAAAAATACCCAGGCTAAAAGAATTAATGATCGAGCAAATAGCCCATTAGTCTATTGGAAAATTAGTGATAATGATTTTAAAATGCTTGATAAATGGGATATCTTTACTCTTTACAAAGAGCAGATGTTTAAAAGAACCTCTCACAGCACAGCTCCATGGGTTGTTATTAATGCCAATAATAAAAGAATTGCTGGTTTAAACGCTCTAAGGTACATCCTTAATTATTTTCAATATCCAAATAAGAATTTACCAAAACCTAAAGATTGGTCAGTAGCTATGAATAATTATGAAATCTTTATTAACAACACAAAGTTTGATAAACTAACTTACGAGCAATACAAAGTTTTACTAAAATTAAAAGGAAATAAAACTGTATAGATTGATTGCTTGCATAGATGTTGGTTCCAATTCTATCAAATATAGAAGCTACGCACTCCTCCCCCAAAAAAATGAATTAAAGCTAAATTATTACAAAAGATTTCCATTGAGATTGGGTACAGAAGCTTTTCAAAAAAAAGAAATTCAGCCAAAAACAATAAAAAAAATACTGAAAATTTTTAAGGAAATATCTGATCATGCTTTGGAGGAAAAAATTGAAGAAATTTATGCTGTTGGAACTTCAGCATTGAGAACTGTAAATAATTCCTCTTGGATTAAGAAAAAAATTAAGAAAAAAACAGGAATTAAAATTAAAATTTTATCAGGTAAAGAGGAAGCGGATCTTTTACGTTATGTTGATTGTAAGAACTACAAAAAGCCAAATTCATTGCTAGTTGATATTGGTGGTGGTAGTACTGAGATATTTTATATTGATGAAAAAGGCAAAGAATACATGGAGTCTTTTAAACTTGGTGCTGTTAGGTTATATGATAAAAGAGATAAAAAAGCTTCATGGCTGAAATTAGAAGAGTGGTTAGCAAATCTACCAAGAAAAAATATTAAAAATATTATTGGGATAGGTGGTAATGCAAGGTCGATTGTTAAGATAAATAATAATAAAGAGTATCTATCAAGAAAAGAGTTATACAAAACATATATGACTCTTTCATTGATGTCTAAAGATGAAAAAATAAACACGTTTTCGTTACCTGATGATAGAGCAGATATTATTGAATACGCAGCTTTAATTTTTATAGTGATTTTAAAAAGATTTGCTAGTGCAAATTTTTATTCAAGCACATGGAATTTAAGTGATGGAATGGTAAAACAATGGTTAAACCTTAAAAATTCTAACCAAAAGATATTTGCATAGCACACATTAGCACTTGCTTTGTAATAATTAAATATTTAGTGGTGCCCTCGGCACGATTCGAACGTGCGACCCTCCCCTTAGGAGGGGGATGCTCTATCCCCTGAGCTACGAAGGCATTATATTTTTTAATTTAAAATTATAGAACTTCAACAATAAGATTACATCATATAATCATTATAATTTCACATGGATCATTAACTTATGATAAAAGTTTTTTTAATACTAGCTGTTTTACTAACACTTGTTTTTATCTTTAAAAAATCTGCCTTTGGCTCTGAAGATATTTTGTTGGGAAAACCTGCGCCAGATTTCAAGCTTAAAAATTCTTATGGGGATTTAGTTTCCCTAGATGAATTTAAAGGAGAGTGGTTATTAGTTTTTTTCTACCCGAAAGATGATACGCCTGGATGCACAAAAGAGGCATGTTCATTAAGAGACAATTATTCTGATATCAAAAAACTAAATGCAAATGTTGTTGGAATTAGTATTGATTCGAGTGATTCACATAAAGATTTTAAAGAAAAGTACAACCTGCCATTTATGCTTTTATCAGATCCAGATGGAGAAACTGCAAAAAAATATGGATCACTCAACAATTTTTTTATTTTCAAACTTGCAAAACGCCAGAGTTTTATTATAGATCCTGAAGGGACAATTAGAAGAGTTTACAGAGATGTATCGCCATCAAATCATGCACAAGAAATTAAAGAAGACTTAGAAGCTTTTAAACGTAACTCTTAAACTCAATTGACTACTTAAAAATTTTTCTCATTTGTTTATCGAAGTTGCCATACAAAGAAATAATTACTGCGCAAAGTGAAACAAAAGCTATAAAGTAATGACCTGCTCCAATACATGCACCAACTAAAGCGCATGCCCAGATGGTAGCTGCTGTTGTTAGTCCAAATAGTTTATGTGTATCAGAAGCGCGCATAATAATTCCGCCACCTAAGAAACCAAGTCCAGTAATCAATCCAGCTAACACTCGGCTAAATGCCTCAGGATGCTCTGAAGTCACTAAATTGATTAACATGATGATCATGCAAGCAGAAACAGAAACTACTCCATAAATTCTGATACTTGCATTACGACTATTTTTCCAGCTATCAAAACCAATCACCATTCCAGCAACAAGAGCTAAAAAAATTCTTAAGACAATTTGACCATAATACGTTTCATCCATCAGCGCATTATACATATGGTTTTATTAAAACTATTTGGAAAGCGTATTTTTTTTCATTAATTTTTCAATCATATTTACACCAAAACTTACGCCAAACCCATTCACAGCGCTGGATACAGCACCTAAGCCGCCTTTACGATTACTTGATGAAAGGTCCATATGTAGCCAAGGAACATTGTTATCCACAAATCGGCTCAAAAATCTTGTCGCGTGAATGTGGTCAGGTCCGCCTTCTAAGGTACATTGTTTAATGTCGGCAATTTGACTCTTCAAGTCTTCCTCATAATCTTCATCAGATGGGAAAGCTGTTACTCTTTCACCTACTTCAGACCCTGCGCCTACTGCCATACAACCAAGAGCTGCATTATTACTCAATACACCACTATACCTGTCACCCATTGCAACATGCATACATCCTGTAAGTGTTGCAAAATCCATAATCGCTTTTGGTTTTTTTCTAGAGGCCATGGTAAGTGTATCTGCTAAAACCATTCTGCCTTCTGCATCAGTATGAATAACTTCGATTGTCATGCCGTTGAGTGCTTTGACAACATCATCTTGTTTGTAGGCTTTTGGGCCAATATGGTTTTGTGAAATAGCTAACCAACAGTCAAGCTTCACTTTAATTTTTGAATCAGATATTGCTTTTAATATACCTAAAACAACGGCTGATCCGTTCATATCCTCATGCATACCACTCATAAACTTGGCTGGTTTTAAGTTGTGGCCCCCAGTATCAAAACAAATGCCCTTCCCGACTAAGCTGATTGTTTCACTCGCACCTCTTGGTGCGTATGTGAGGTGAACAATAGCTGCGTCTTGTGGGTCAGATCCTTGAGCGACAGCATAAAATGCGCCAGCACCTAATTTTTTTAATTTAGGCATATTAAATTCCTCTACCTTCCAGCCATTTTCTTTAGATAACTTTTTAATTTTCTGACGATAAATGGTTGGGGTTAATTGATTTGGTGGTGTTATTGTGAGCTCTCTTGTAAGAGTATTACCTGCAACTAACGCCTCAGTATCTTTAAAGCTTGTTTTTGAGATTCCATAGACATCAATAGATTTTAAATTTTTTCTCTTGGCACCTGATTTGAGATCTGGCAGATCTTGAGAATTAATTAGTGCAACGTATACTGCTTGCTTTGTCCATAATTCATCTTTTTTAGATTCATTAACAATGGCAATAGATTTTGGATTTTCTGAAATAATTTTATCAAGGGATTTTCTAAGTAAGGTCTGAATTTGAAAAGTACTTTTATTATCAGAAACCATTAACCATGTGACTAAGCTTCCATTTTCCAGCTCAGTTGCTAGCGCCGTTTTTTTTAAGTCTACAATTTTCCCACCTTGTCTTTTCAGCGAAGCCAAAAGGGGTTTGCTAAACAGAGGATTTTTTTGCTTTTCGTTAAATAATATAAATATATGTGAGTTCTTCGATAAATTTGATTCGGTAGGTACCTTAATGTTTTGACCAATCTTGATATTCATTCTAAAATCCTTAAAATTTATAAAAAACAATAACTTAAGTGTATAAAAGTATCTTTTTTAAACTAAAAAAAGCTTGACCAATTAAGCCAAAACCCTGAAAATTACACATTATCTCAACTGCACTAGACATAAATAGATGCAATAAATTCTATCTTAATAAATATTTTATTAAGGTCAATTTTTAAATTACAAACATTTCACAGGATAAGCAAAGTATATGGACCAAAGTCTTGATAATGATGAACTAGAAACCCAAGAATGGATTGAGGCGCTCAACTCAGTCATTGACGCTGAAGGTTCAGAGCGTGCGCATTTCTTGATAGAAATGATGATCGATCAAGCCCGTCGTTCAGGTTCTAACCTTCCATATAATGCTACAACAGCCTATGTAAATACTATTCCTACTCATCTTCAACAAAGGCATCCGGGAGATCCTGGTATGGAAAGAAGAATTCGTGCTTTGATTAGGTGGAACGCCATAATGGCAGTATTGAGAGCAAATACCAAGTCACCAGGTATTGGTGGGCATATTGCCAGTTTTCAATCTGCTGCTACGCTCTATGATGTTGGTTTTAACCATTTCTTTAGAGCAGAAAATGATTCTTTTGGTGGAGATTTAGTTTACTTCCAGGGACATTCCTCACCTGGCATATATGCTCGTGCCTTTCTCGAAGGAAGAATGACAGAGGAGCAATTAGATAACTTTAGAATGGAAACTAAAGGTAATGGCTTATCGAGCTACCCTCACCCTTGGTTAATGCCAGATTTTTGGCAGTTTCCTACTGTTTCAATGGGCTTAGGCCCTTTAATGGGTATTTATCAAGCACGCTACTTAAAATACTTACATGATAGAGGCATTGCAGATACGTCTGATAGGAAAGTATGGGTATTTTGTGGTGATGGAGAAATGGATGAACCAGAATCTCAAGGTGCAATTTCTCTTGCTGCCAGAGAGAAATTAGATAATTTAATTTTTGTAGTTAACTGTAATTTACAAAGGTTAGATGGACCAGTAAGGGGTAATGGCAAAATAATCCAAGAACTCGAATCAAATTTCAGAGGTTCCGGTTGGAACGTGCTAAAAGTTATTTGGGGGTCTTATTGGGACCCATTGTTTGCTATGGACAAAGATGGCTTAATGAAAAAGAGAATGGAAGAATGTGTTGATGGTGAGTTCCAAAATTTCAAAGCCAAAGGGGGTGCATTTACTCGAGAAGAATTTTTTGGTAAATACCCAGAACTCAAAGAGAGAGTTGCGGCAATGTCCGATCAAGATATATGGAGACTGAATAGAGGTGGTCATGATCCTCATAAAGTTTATGCAGCCTATGCAGCAGCTGTTGCTCATAAAGGTCAGCCGTCAATTGTGCTAGCCAAAACCGTCAAAGGTTATGGAATGGGTGATGCTGGAGAAGGGCAAAATATTACACACCAGCAAAAGAGTATGGATATTGAGTCTCTGAAAACTTTTAGAACAAGATTTGACTTACCTGTAAGCGATGAAGAGGTCGAAAACCTTTCTTACTATAAGCCTGCAAAAGACTCCCCAGAAATAAAATATATGATGGAGAGAAGGAATGCGTTGGGTGGTTTTTTACCTAAAAGAAAAAAACAAGGAAATAAACTCAATGTCCCCTCAATTGATGCATTTGCAAATCAACTAAAGAGTACAGGTGATAGAGAAATATCTACCACCATGGCTTTTGTGAGAATTCTAACCACACTGGTTAAAGATAAAGATATTGGTAAATTTATAGTACCAATTGTCCCAGATGAAGCGAGAACCTTTGGTATGGAGGGAATGTTTAGGCAGTTAGGTATTTATTCATCAGTTGGGCAACTTTATGAGCCACAAGATTCCGATCAAGTCATGTTTTATAAAGAAAAAAAAGATGGGCAAATTTTAGAGGAAGGTATTAATGAAGCAGGATCTTTCTCATCATGGATTGCTGCTGCAACCTCTTATAGTAATTCAGGTATCCAAACAATTCCGTTTTATATTTTTTATTCCATGTTTGGTTTTCAAAGAATTGGAGATCTTGCTTGGGCTGCAGGTGACTCACGATCTAGAGGGTTCTTATTGGGGGCCACCGCTGGAAGAACAACACTAAATGGTGAAGGACTTCAGCACGAGGATGGACATAGTCATCTTCTATCAGCCACGATCCCTAATTGTGTCTCTTATGATCCATGTTTTTCATATGAATTAGCAGTCATTATGCAAAATGGCCTAGAGCGAATGATAAAAAATCAAGAAGATATTTTTTACTACATCACTTTAATGAATGAAAATTATCAACACCCTGACATGCCAAAAAATATTAATGAAGATATCATTAAGGGGATATATAAATTTTCTAAAAGTAAGGTTAAAGGACCTAAGGTTCAATTAATGGGTAGTGGGGTGATACTAAGGGAAGTAATTGAAGCTGCTAATATTTTAGAAAAAGATTTTAAAGTGAACTCAACGGTCTTCAGTGTAACCAGCTTCACAGAGGTCAGAAGAAATTCACTTGATGTTGAAAGATGGAATATGCTTAATCCCGATCAAGCAGAAAAAAAATCAGTATTGGATGAAATAATTCATGATTTGGAATCACCTATCATCTCAGCGACGGATTACATGAAGTCATTTGCAGAGCAAATTGCCACTTTCTTACCTAACAAATTTATTTCATTAGGAACTGATGGTTTCGGTCGCTCAGACAGTAGAGAAGCTTTAAGAGATTTTTTTGAAGTTGATCGCTATCACATTATCATTGCTGCTTTAAAAGCATTAGTCGAAAGAAAAGAGATTGAAAAATCCATCTTAATTGAGGCTTTAAAAAAATATAAAATAGTGAACGATAAACCAAACCCGGTATCCTTATAGTTATGAGTTCAGAACAAATCCTTATTCCTGATATTGGTGATTTTGACAGTGTTGATGTCATCGAAGTTTTAGTAAATATTGGTGACAGTATTGAGTATGATATGCCGCTTATCACCGTAGAGTCTGATAAAGCATCAATGGATATACCCGCTCCTAGAGATGGTGTTATTAAGGATTTAAAAATTAAAGTAGGTGATAAAGTTAAAGAAGGAAGTTTAATTGGGTTGATTGAGGTTTCAGAAACAAAAAAAGAAACCAAACAGGAAGTAAAAGCCCCAGCTATAGATGAAAAAAAAGATGATTTAGAAAAAATAACACATACCCCAACACGACCTGCTCCTGAACCACCAGAAAAGAAAGTAGCTAGAGAAAAACCTTTGCCTATTGGTGAAAGTGTTGTTAACGAAGGATCTAAAAAATCACATGCAAGTCCATCCGTTCGAAAGTTTGCAAGAAACCTAGGTGTCAACCTGTCCTTTGTAAAAGGGAGTGGAAATAAAAATAGAATTCTTATTGAGGATGTTGAAAGCTTTGTCAAAGGTGAGTTAACTAAGCCAAGAACAGAAAATATGGGCGCTAGCTTTGCTCCTATCCCAATGCCCAATATTGATTTTTCTGAATTCGGTAAAATTGAAACAAAGCCTTTATCAAAGATCAAAAAAATATCTGGTGCTAACCTTCACAGAAATTGGGTCACCGCACCTCACGTAACTCAATTTGATAACGCTGATATCACGGATCTAGAAATTTTTAGAAAATCAATGCAAAAGGAAGCTGAAAAGCGTGGTGCAAAATTGACCTTACTCGCCTTCCTCATGAAAGCTTGTGTCAATGCATTAAAAGCATACCCTATGTTTAATAGCTCATTATCTCCTGATGGAGATAGTTTAATTTTAAAAAGTTATTACCACATCGGGTTCGCCTGTGACACACCAGATGGATTGGTCGTTCCTGTTGTCAGGAATGTCGAAAAAAAGGATGTGATTGATATCGCTGAAGATCTTGGAAGTCTCTCTGAAAAAGCTAGAGCTCGAAAATTAAAAATGGATGAGATGCAAGGTGGTTGTTTTACCATTTCAAGCCTAGGTGGTATTGGTGGTACAAAATTTACCCCAATTATCAACTGCCCTGAAGTTGCAATATTAGGTGTATCACGTGCCGCTATGCAGCCTGTTTATAATAAATCCAGTGAAGATTTTGAAGCAAGATTAATGCTACCTTTATCACTTTCTTATGACCATAGAGTTGTTGATGGAGCTGATGGTGCAAGATTTACCAGTCATTTATGCATGATGTTGTCTGATGTAAGGCGACTTCTTCTCTAAACCTAATGGCTGAATTAAAAAATATATACATTCCAAATATTGGAGACTTTGATAGCGTAGAGGTTATTGAAGTGATGGTCAAAGTTGGTGACGAAATTAAAGAAGAAGGTGCTTTAATTACAGTAGAGTCTGATAAAGCTTCAATGGACATTCCTTCACCTGAATCTGGTTTAGTAAAATCCTTAGACATAAAAGTAGGTGATATTGTCAAAGAAGGTTCACTGATTTTATCAATTGAGCCTCAAACGTCGAAATCAATTCAGCAACCCGAAACAGAGCCAAAAATGGAAGCAAAGAGTAATGCTGCCAATAAAACAAAACCTCAACCCCAATCTGAAGATAATAAAAGTGATGAAGAGTATGATGTTGCTGTACTAGGATCAGGGCCTGGTGGTTATACTGCTGCATTTAGGGCAGCTGATTTAGGTAAAAAAGTAATTTTAATCGAGCGTTATACAACTATTGGCGGCGTATGCCTTAATGTGGGTTGTATCCCCTCAAAAGCACTACTTCATACAGCAAAAGTAATTACAGATGCCGAAGATACATCAAATCATGGTGTATCATTTAACAAACCTTCTATTGACTTAGACCAACTCAGGAATTGGAAGTCAAATAAAGTAGTTAAAAAATTAACTATGGGTTTAGCACAAATGGCAAAACAAAGAGAAGTAAAAATTATTGAAGGTGAAGGTAAATTTATATCCCCGCATCAAATTAATGTTGCACTCAATGATGGGTCAAATAAAATTATTGGCTTTAAATCAGCTATTATCGCGGCTGGCTCCCAGTCATCTAAAATTCCGAATACACCTGATGATGAAAGAATTATGGATTCTACAGGTGCATTAGAACTTAAAGATATTCCCAAGAAATTATTAATTATTGGTGGTGGAATTATCGGGTTAGAGATGGGAACTGTTTACGATGCACTAGGAAGTGATGTATCAGTTGTTGAATTAAGCGATGGTTTAATTCAAGGATGCGACAGAGATATTGTTAGACCCCTTCACAAGAGAATGGAAAAGCGTTTTGAAAATATTTGGTTAAATACAAAAGTCACAGGTATTGAATCAAAAAAAGAAGGGATAGATGTCATTTTTGAAGGTGAAGATGTTCCAAAGAAAATGACTTTTAATCGAGTTTTAGTTGCAGTCGGAAGAAAACCTAATGGTCACAAAATTGATGCGGAAAAGGCCGGAGTTCAAGTAACTGAGCATGGCTTTATTGATGTTGATAAACAGATGAAAACTAACGTTGATCATATATACGCCATAGGTGATATTGTTGGCCAACCTATGCTTGCGCATAAAGCTACTCATGAAGGCAAAGTAGCTGCTGAAGTAATTGCTGGCGAAAAGGTTGAATTTCAGGCGATGACAATCCCATCAGTTGCCTATACAGATCCTGAAATAGCATGGGCAGGCATAACTGAAGATGAAGCGAAATCAAAGAATATTGAAATTGAAAAAGCCGTTTTTCCATGGGCTGCAAGTGGGAGAGCTATTTCGACTAATCGAACAGAAGGCATGACAAAACTTATATTTAACAGACAAACCAATAGAATTATTGGTGCAAGCATTGTAGGTACAAATGCAGGAGAGCTTATAGCAGAGGCTGTGTTATCGATAGAGATGGGAGCGGATGCTCATGATGTTGGGCTATCAATTCACCCTCATCCTACCCTATCTGAATCAGTCGCAATGGCAGCTGAAATTAAGGAAGGCTCAATCACTGACTTGTATATCAAAAAGAAATAATCTCTTATAAGTAATACATCAATCCGTCAAAAATTAAATTACTTTCTAATTTAATTCTTGATTTCCAATCCTCTTCTGATTGTTCATAAATTAAATCAGCATCACCACCCGTTAATAAGATAGGTAAATTTGAAGGTAGCTTTTTGCAGACAAGATTTACAGCACCTTGGATGCTCATCAGAATACCGGTTGTCACAGCATCTTTAGTATTTAAACTTGGGTAAACAGAATTACCTATTTCTGTATTAATTAAGTTTGTACTATTATTTAAAATACCCAGGCTAATTGCAATGCCTGGTAAAATCATACCTCCCCTAAAGTGCGCATAATTTTTCTTATCCTTCTGAATCAAATCAACAGTTATCGCAGTTCCTGCATTTATTACTATTAAATCCTCACCATATGTCTTCCATGCACCCAATGCAGTTAACCAACGATCAACACCTAGACTTGTGCTATCTGTGTAGTCATTTATTAAATCACTATTTGATTCGGAGTTAACTTCGATCATAGGGCAATCAAATCTTGATAAATTTTCTTTCAACTTATCCATTACAACCGAATGATTTACATTTGAAACTACAACTTTTTTTAATGATTTTATTTCGCTTAAATCAATATCCATAAAACTTTCAACCAAAATAGAATTTGATAAAATTATTTTTTCTTCATCACGATATTGCCACTTTATTCTCGTATTACCAATGTCTATTAAAAGATACATTAATCAACACTCCGAATTGATACTTCACCAGATGCAAAGGATTTTATTCCCTCGTCAGTGTCTATTATTAATGCGCCTGTATCACTAATATCGACAGCTTTACCTGAGATTGTTTGTGAATTTCCAAGCATAATTTTAATTAATTTTTCTTGAAAAGCGTGGTGACTTAACCACTCATCTTTAAATGGTTTAAATTGGTCAGATTCAAAAGAAGAGAGAATGGTAGCTAGCTCCTTAATTATGATAGCCATGAAAACATTACTATCTACATACTCTGAGGTTAAATTTTTAATATCAATTGCTGGTTGATCAATTTTTTCTAATTGTGATTTTGAAATATTTAAATTGATACCAACACCAATGATTGCTGAACTTTGCCCATCCGTATCACCTTGCAATTCAATTAAAATACCTGCTAGTTTTTTATAAACACCATCATCAAGAATTAAAACATCATTTGGCCACTTTAAAAGGGCATTAGTGATATTAATTTTCTTTAAAGCTCTTATCAGAGCAATACCTACCGCCAAGCTCAAGCCAGATAAACCTGCAGCACCTTGAGTAAACCTCCATAAAAATGAAAAAGTTAGACTCTCACCTAAGGCAGATTGCCATTGTCTTCCTCGCCTCCCCTTACCTTGCGTTTGGAGGTTTGCTGCAACCACTGAAGCGTGAGGATAACCTGAAGACACAACTTTTGATAAATATGTATTGGTTGAATCAATTGAATCTAAAACTTTAATATTAAACCAACCTCCATCTTCACCCATCGCATTTTTTATCAATTGTTCATTTAGCAAACTAATTGATTGTTGCAACTTATAACCCTTTCCTCTGACGGAAAAAATCTTAATGCCTTCATCTTCTGCTTTTGCTATTGCATTCCAAATTGTGACCCGTGAGACATTAAAATGCTTGGCCATCATTTCACCTGAGTGAAATTTTCCATCCGATAAATATTCAAGAATTTGAAATAAAAAATTTGCCAAAAAATACTCTATTTAATAATTTGTAAAATCATAACACGCCTTTATAAGGCATAATTCACCTAAAATTAATTGCATTCGGTTAAAATACTGCAATGGCATCAAACTCAGAAAATAAATTAGCAAGCTCGTCAAACTTTATTAGAGCAAAGATTGAAAAAGATATTTCAAATAATCTTTACAAAAATAAATTATGGAATAAAACACCTGGAAATAAGTCGCATCAATCAAAAGGAAAGTTAGACGAAGCTAAGATAAGAACTCGCTTTCCACCAGAACCTAATGGCTATCTTCATATTGGTCATGCTAAAAGTATCTTTTTAAATTTCGGGCTGGCAAAAAATTTCTCTGGTGCCTGTCATCTTAGATTTGATGATACAAATCCTGAGAAAGAGGATCAAGAATACGTTGATAGCATAATTGAAAATGTTAAGTGGCTTGGCTTTAATTGGGATTTTAATAGTGAGGCAAATCTTTTTTATGCAAGTAATTATTTTGACTACATGTATGAAGCCGCAACTATTTTAATAAAGTCGGGTTTTGCTTATGTTGATCAACAAAGTGCTGAAGAAATTAGAGAAAATAGAGGGACGCTCAAAACTCCAGGAAAAGATTCACCGTATCGTGATAATCCTATAGAAGAACACTTAAAATTGTTTGAAGAAATGCGTGAAGGTAAACATGCAGATGGCTCTATGATACTTAGAGCAAAAATTAATATGGCTTCTCCAAACATAAACCTCAGAGATCCTGCTATTTACCGAATTAAAAATACACCTCATCACCGAACAGGAGATAAGTGGTCAATTTATCCGATGTATACATTTGCTCACCCCATAGAGGACGCTCTCGAGGGAATAACTCATTCAATATGTACACTTGAGTTTGAGGACCAAAGACCCTTTTATGACTGGTTACTTAAACGCTTAAAAGAAAGTGATTTCTTTACAGATCCCCTCCCTAAGCAATATGAATTTGCAAGGCTAAATTTAACTTATGTTGTTTTATCAAAAAGAAAGCTCATTGAGCTAGTAGAAAATAAACACGTATCAGGTTGGGACGATCCGAGAATGCCAACTATTGTTGGAGCTAAACGAAGAGGTTATACCCCAGATGGATTAAAATTATTTACAGATAGAATTGGTGTTTCTAAAGCAGATTCATGGATTGATTACACTATATTAGAAGATTGTATGCGAGAGGTATTGAATGAATCTGCACATCGACGAGTAGCTGTATTAGATCCCGTCAAATTAATTATTAACAACTTCTCTGATGATCAAGAAGAGGACTGTTATGCACCAAATCATCCAAAAAATAAAAATCTGGGAAAGCGAACAATAAAACTTACAAAAGAATTATGGATTGACAGAGAAGATTTCATGGAAGTGCCGGTAAAAAAATATTTTAGATTATCGCCTGGAGCGCAAGTAAGGCTTAGATATGGCTTTGTGATTGAATGTACTGGTTTTGAAAAAGATTCAGATGGAAATATTATTAAAATATTTTGTGATTATTTACCCGATACGAAATCAGGTACTCCCGGAGCAGACGCAATCAAAGTAAAAGGTAATATTCATTGGCTATCATGCAAATATGCGTTAACAGCAAAAGTAAATCTCTATGATCGATTATTTAAAGAAGAGCATCCTGGGGAAAAGAATAATTATATAGACGACCTTAATCCAGAATCTTTAACTATCAAAGAAATAAAAATTGAAGAAAATTTAAAAGACATTCTTCCTGGTGACCAATATCAATTTGAAAGACACGGCTATTTTATTGCTGATAAATTTTCAAAATCAGAAGAAATTATTTTAAACAGAACTACGACTCTAAGAGATAATTGGCAATAGATTTAAATCAGATTGAATGCAATTGGAACCACAACGGTGGTGACACTATCCTTTAAAGCTTGAGGTGGAACGGGAAAAGGTTTACTTTTTTCCATCATACTCATTCCTTCTTTATCCAAAACTTTATGGCCGCTGCTTTTTTGAATATTTTTAGATATCAATGAGCCATCACCTCGAATCTGGATCTCAATAACAACCTCACCTTGCATTTTCCTTCTCTGAGCAATTCTCGGATACTTTTTGTGTTTAGCAATATGTGCCCTTAATAAATTACTATAGTTGCTGACTATTTGTGGATTTGGTGATGAAGGTATTTGACTACTTAACTGAGGAGCTTCATTAACCTCTGCTTGTTCTGCGACAGGTTCAACAATAGGCTCTGCGACAGGTTCAACAATAGGCTCTGCGACTGGTTCAACAATAGGCTCTGCGACTGGTTCAACAATAGGTATAGGTTTGGGTTTTGGCTTAACTATTGGT
>Ga0255752_10003395_pt1 | contig 16703 bp, 16 predicted proteins | sample 011ome_25_FD_179952 | JGI IMG/M metagenome (GOLD analysis project Ga0255752, IMG submission 179952) | Coastal salt marsh microbial communities from the Groves Creek Marsh, Skidaway Island, Georgia - 011512CT metaG (version 2) | ecosystem: Environmental > Aquatic > Marine > Intertidal zone >... | reverse complement strand
AGAGGACCAATGGCTTCAAAAGCTCTAAATCAAATGATATTTGATGCAGATTGGGGAAAATTAGACTTTCTTTTGATTGATCTTCCGCCTGGAACAGGTGATATTCATCTTAGTATTATGCAATCTTTACCAATTTCTGGAGCTATTATTGTAAGTACTCCACAGGTAGTTGCTCTAAGTGATGCTAGAAAAGGAGTTTCCATGTTTAAAAAAGAAAATATTAATGTACCTGTATTGGGCTTAATAGAAAATATGTCCTATTTCACTCCTCTTGAACTTCCTAAAAATAAATATTATTTATTTGGAAAAGATGGAGCGAAAAATCTCGCAAGTGATCTTAAAATACCATTTTTGGGAGATCTTCCAATCATTCAAAGTATCAGAGAAGCTGGAGATTTTGGTAGACCAGCATCAATGCAGGATGATACTATTTCTGAAAATATATTTAATGAAATAAGTAAAAATATGTTATCACAACTTTTAATTAGAAATAAAGAGTTGCCAGAAACTGAAATCATAAAAATAACAACAATGTCTGGTTGCTCTGCAAAAAAATAATACTATTATGGATGGAAATACTTTAAACAAAAAAGTTCAAGATGCCTTAAGTGAAATTAGACCATTTTTAGAATCTGATGGAGGAAATATTGAATTAGTTTCGATAACTAATGATGTGGTAAAAGTTAAGCTTTTAGGTAATTGTGTGAATTGTTCAGTAAATCAAATGACTCTGAAAAATGGAGTTGAGATGACAATCAAAAAACACGCACCTGAAATAAAAGAAGTAATAAACATATCTTAATGGGTAAAATAGAAACGGATATTTTAATAATTGGTGCTGGACCAGTTGGTTTATTTGCTGTCTTCGAAGCTGGACTTTTAGGACTGAAATGTCATATTATTGATGCTCTTGCAAAGCCAGGCGGACAATGTGCAGAAATTTATCCTAAAAAACCCATATATGATATACCTGGAATGCCAGAAGTTATGGCAGGTGACTTAATTGATAATTTATTAGAACAAATTAAACCTTTTTCCCCAGGATATACATTAGGAGAAAGAGCAGAAAAATTAATTAAAAATGAAGATGGATCCTTTGATGTAGTAACAAATATGAATAAAGTACACAATGCTAAAGTAATTGCTATAGCTGGAGGACTAGGTAGTTTTGAACCAAGAAAACCACCCCTAGATAGTATACTAGATTATGAAGGAAAAGGAGTTGAATATATGGTTAAAAATCCAGAATATTTTCAGGACAAAAAAATTGTAATTGCTGGTGGAGGAGACTCTGCTTTAGATTGGACTATAGAATTATCAAAGTTGGCCAAAAAGGTTACATTAGTACACCGAAGAAATGAATTTAGAGGAGCTGTTGATTCAGTTGAAAAAGTCCAAAAGCTTAAAAATAGCTCTATAATTGATGTTATTACTCCGGCTGAGGTTATTAAACTCAATGGTAAAGACAAACTTGAAAGTTTAGAAATTAATCACAATAATGATTTTAAAACAATTGAAACTGATTTTTTTATTCCATTGTTTGGTTTGGTTCCAAAACTTGGAGGTATTTCAAATTGGGGTCTGAATCTTGAGAAAAACTCTATAGTAGTTAACAATTCCTTAGATTATCAGACAAATCTTCCTGGTGTTTTTGCAATCGGAGATATAAACACCTATCCAGGGAAGTTAAAATTAATTTTATGTGGGTTTCATGAAGCTACTTTGATGTGTCAATCTGCTTATAAGATTATTAATCCAAACAAAAAAAATATTTTAAAATACACTACAGTTTCTGGTGTTAAAGGTTTTGATGGAACAACTAAGAAAACAGATAACTCAATAATCAAGACAATAAGTTAATGACCGATATTTTTGAATTTAAAAATAAAATTAACATTGAAAAAAATCATGAGGGAGCTTTTACTTGGAACTCCCCAAGTAATATTGCTTTAATTAAATATTGGGGAAAAAAGGAAATACAAATTCCAAAAAATTCCTCATTAAGTTTCACTTTATCAAAATGTAGTACAAATTGTAATTTGAGATTCAAGCTTAATAAGTCAATCAAAGAGTTCAAATTTCAATTATTTTTTGAAGGTAAAAGAGAGATTTCTTTTGAAACTAAAATGAATGCATTTTTTCAAAGAATTAATCGATATTGTTCTTATTTAAATAATGCTGAATTAGTTATTGAAACATCTAATTCATTTCCTCACAGTAGCGGAATAGCTTCATCTGCTTCAGCATATAGTGCATTATCATTATGTTTAATGGAAATTGAAAAGTCTTTTAGCCCTGATATTTCATCTGAATTTTTTTTTAAAAAGGCTTCTTTTTTATCACGTTTGGGTTCAGGAAGTGCATGCAGAAGTACTTTAGGTCCTGTTGTTATATGGGGAGAGAACACTGTTTTTAATGATAGTTCAAATTACTATGGTACAAAATATCCGAAGGGACTTCACGATATTTTTAAAAATTATAATGATACAATTCTTTTGGTTGATAAGGGTAAAAAACATGTATCCAGTTCAGTTGGTCATGATTTAATGAATGATCATTTCTTTTCTAATAATAGATTATCTCAAGCTGAAAATAATATAATTCAATTATGTGATGTTTTAACAAATGGGGATATTGATCAATTTATAAAAATTGTTGAGTCAGAGGCATTAACACTGCATGCTATGATGATGACATCAAACCCATATTTTATTTTACTAAAACCCAATACTTTAAAAATAATTAATGAAGTTTGGAATTACAGAAAAACATCAGGTTCAAAAGTGTGTTTTACTTTAGATGCAGGAGCTAATATTCATTTATTATATCCCAATAATGAATTCGATAAAATTCAAAATTTTATAAAAAAATCATTATCAGTTTTTTGTACGAATGGAGAATTTATAAATGATCAGGTTGGTTATGGTCCAAATAAATTATAATTTAGAAATATGAAGGCCCCATTATTTTACTCAAAAATTTTATTATTTGGTGAGTATGGAATTATAAAAAACTCAAAAGGATTATCTATTCCTTACAACTATTTTAAAGGGGGTTTAAAAACAGGTAGTCTTGAGGTTAAAAATCAAATACAATCAAATCATAATTTATTAAAGTTTAGAGATTATTTGTTAAAAATTGACCATAAAATCGTGACTTTTGATTTTGATAAATTAGATTCTGATCTACAAAATGGGATGTATTTTGATAGTTCTATTCCTCAAGGGTATGGAGTTGGTAGTAGTGGAGCTTTAGTCGCGGCATTTTATGATAGATATGCCTTTGATAAAATTACTGTTTTAGAAAATCTAACTAAACCTAAAATATTAATTTTAAAAAAGATTTTTTCTTTGATGGAATCCTTTTTTCATGGAAAATCTTCTGGATTAGATCCGCTTAATAGTTATTTAAGTCTGCCAATCTTAATACATTCAAAAACAGATATTGAAACAACAGGCATTCCTGCCCAAACCTCAAAGGGGAAAGGAGCTGTTTTTTTAATTGATAGTGGAGAGTCCAGTCAAACTGCTCCAATGGTTGATTTATTTTTTAAATCAATGAAAAATAAAGACTACAAAAACATGATAAAAAATGAATTTATAAAAACAAGTGATCATTGTGTTGATGATTTTCTAAAAGGAAATTTCAACTCTCTATTTGCTAACATAAAATCATTATCAAAAATTGTGTTAAAAAACTTTAAGCCTATGATTCCTGATGACTTTCAAGAGTTGTGGAGAAAAGGTATCGAATCTGAAGATTATTTTTTAAAGCTGTGTGGTTCTGGTGGTGGTGGTTATATCTTGGGATTTGCTAAAGATTTTGATAAAGCAAAGAAATCTTTAAGCGATTATAATCTTGAAGTTGTTTACAACTTTTGATGTTGTTTTCTAAACTAAATAAAAATAATTTACTTAAAATTTTTAGTTTGTTTTCAGTTGTAAGAGGTTACAACATATTATTTATTATCCTTGCTCAATTTATCTGTGCAATATTTATTTTCTCACAAAATTTAAATCTTAACCTTGTATTGTACGATGTAAATATTTGGTTAATTATTTTTTGTTCTGCATTTTCAATTTCTGCTGGTTACATTGTTAATAGCATTTATGATGCAAAAAAAGATTTAATTAACAGACCTTTAAAAACTACTTTAGAAAATCAAATTTCAGGAAAAACAAAATTTACTGTTTATATCCTGTTTAATCTTTTAACTCTATTTTTTGCTTCACTAATTTCTGTAAAAGCTTTTTTATTTTTTGGCATTTATATCCTGGCTATAATTATATACTCAATAAAAATTAGTAAATATCCATTTGTTGGAAATATATTCTCAGTTTTATTATCGGTTACACCCTTTTTTGCGATAATGTTATACTATAAAAATTATTCTGAGGAAATTATATCCCATTCTATTTTTTTATTTTTTGTTGTGTTAACTAGAGAAGTTGTAAAAGATCTGGAGAGTTTTGTTGGAGATTTTACACTAAAATACATAACGATCCCTGTTAAATACGGAGAAAGAGTCTCAAAATGGTACATAACTTTGTGCTCATTATTTATTTTAATTCTATCGGCTCATATTCTTAACTCTTATCAAATTTCTTTAATGAAGTATTATTTTTATTTTACTAATTTATTCTATACAGGGTTTTTATTCTTTCTGTGGAAAAGTAAATCTAGAATTAGCTATCAAAAGTTGCATAATTCACTGAAATTTTTAATTATAATTGGAATTTTAAGTATTACTTTACACGATTTTTAATATGAAAAATAATTTGATAAGGTTGAATAAGTACATATCAAACTCTGGAATGTGTACAAGAAGAGAAGCTGACAACTATATTTTAAATGGAAGAGTCTCGGTTGACGGTAAAACAATTACAATACTTGGCTCAAAAATTTTAACTAATTCCAAGGTCAGAGTAGATGGTAAACTAATTGTCAATAAACAATTTAAGTACTTGCTATTAAACAAACCCTCAGATTTTGATTTAAACAAAAACAATAATAAAAACATATTCAATTTAGTTAAAAGTTCAAAGGTTGAAGAGCTTGATACTGACGAAGTAATCAATAATGATTTTTTAGGTCTAGTTGTTCTATCTAATGATAAGAGTTTTAACCATGAATTTGTAAAAAATTTAAATCAAAAAAAACAGTTATTTCATATAAAATTAGACAAAGAACTTTGTTCTGAAAACAAAGAACAAATCAGAAAAAATAACTCGAAAAAAATAAAAATTTCCTCAGTTGATTATGTGAGTTCTTCATCTAAGAATGAAATTGGGATTGAATTGACAACAGAAAGTGTTTCTAATATTTATAAGATTTTTGAAAAACTAGATTATAAAATAGTATCATTAGACAGAGTTCTTTTAGATAACTTTTCAAAAAAAGATTTAGGTCGTGGAAAATGGAGATTTATTGAAAAAATTGAACTATCAAATTTTAGTTCATTTTGATGCTGCCCAAATTAGTCCTCTTTTTAAAAGTTTCCAACCATTTTCATATTTTTTAAATTCATTAGGGTCGTGTCCAATGGTGATAACAAATACTTTCCCACTTCCGTATTTCTTTTTCCATGCCACTGGCATAACTACATTTTCTATCCAAGGATAAGTTTTACCATTAAATGTTGTTTTAGCTAAAATTTCAATATTGGGGTCGACATGAATATAATATTGCTCTGAATATATTTCAAAATCATCGATTCCTTGAGTGAATTGATTTTTAACAATATTTACCTTAAAGTCAGTCATTCCACCTGGATGTTCCACCCATTGACCACCAGTCATAAATTGATAATCAGTACTTTGTCTAAATGAGTCGATAATACCACCATGAGCTCCAGCAAAACCAACTCCAGATCTTATTGCTTTAAGAAGATTTTTTTCTTGTTCCTTTTTAAGTTCGGACATAGTGACTGATTGTACAATTAAATCAAACATTTTTAAGTAGTTATAATCTGAATAGACATTCAAGTCATTTGAAACTTCAACATTTGCAGAATTATCAATCAGCCAGCTTTCAATCATATTAGAAAAAAGCTCAGGACTGTGTCCTTCCCAGCCTCCCCAAACTATTAATACATTTTTGTCTTTTAAATTTTGCGATTGAGCTAATTGTTGAGAAAAAAATAACCCAATTATTAAGTTAATAAAAAAAATGTTTTTAAATTTCATTGAGATTGAATTATCATTTTAAATATCAATGTAATGAAAAAAAATTCTAGAAGAAAGTTTATTAAAAAAACTTCTATACTGGGTTCAGGAATATTTATAGTTCCAAGAAATGTTCTTGGAGGAGTTGGATATGTTCCACCAAGCGATCAGTTATTGATTGCATCTATTGGATCTGGTGGAAAAGGTGGAGATATTAGGAACAAATGGGCTAGTAAAGAACGTGTAGTTGCTCTTTGCGATGTTCATCCTGATGGAAGTCACGGCGTTCTAAAATCAAGAAAAAAATATCCTAATGCCAATTTTTATATTGATTATAGAGAAATGTTAGATAAAGAATCAGGTTTAGATGCAGTAACTATAAGCACACCTGATCATACACATGGAGTTATAGGAAATGATGCTATGAATAGAGGAATTCACGTGTATATTCAAAAACCTTTAACTCACAATATTGAAGAAGCCAGGATACTAACAAAAACAGCTAAAAGAAATAAAGTTGTTACTCAAATGGGTAATCAGGGTGGTTCAAGCAGTGGTGTTACAAAAATTAAAGAGTGGGTAGATAAAAAATTGATTGGAAAAATCAGTAAGGTTTATTCTTGGACTAATAGACCAGTATGGCCTCAAGGATTTCAAATGCCCAAAGTAAGCGAGGAAAAACCAGATAATCTAAACTGGGATTTATGGCTCGGTCCTGCGCAGTATAGAGGATACAGACCTGAATTTCATCCATTCAATTGGAGAGGCTGGTGGGATTATGGAACTGGAGCTTTAGGCGATATGGGCTGTCATATTTTAGATGCGCCCTATAAGGCTTTAGGACTGGGATATCCTAAAGATGTTGAATGCAGTGTGGCTAATATATATGAAAAAATATGGACTGCTAATTACTATCCCGAGGGTCCTCCTGCGGCTTCATTGATAACTTTACATTTTGATAAAACTTCAAAAACTCGTTCCGATGTAGAGTTAGTTTGGATGGATGGTGGATTAATTCCACCTAGACCTGAAGTGATTCCTGCTGAAGATTATTTAGGAGAAAAAGGAAATACAAATGGAGTAATAATAATTGGAGACAAAGGAGTTATTTCATGTGGAGTCTATGGGTTAAATCCAAAATTATATAGAAAAGGAAAAAAAACCATACACTTTGACACTGATCTTCCATACAAGCAAAGTTTAGATTACATTCATCATATGGAATGGATTAATGCATGTAAGGGTGGATATGGAAGTGATGCCTATAAAAAACTAACAGCACCAATTGAGTACTCAGGACCATTTACTGAAACTGTATTAATGGGGAACCTAGCACTAAGAAGCTACATGTTAAAAAAAGGAAATGAGTTTATTGGTCGTAAAAAACTTTTATGGGATGGAGAAAATACAAGAATAACAAATTTTGAACCTGCCAATCAATTCGTCGGAAGAGATAGAAGAAAAGGATGGGATCTTTAAATATTATTTAATAACAAATTAATTTATTATGAAAAAAATACTATTACTATTATCATTTATTTTTATTGCATGTAATAACAATGAAAAAGAAAATAAGGGAGAATGGGTTTCATTAATTCAACAAGATTCTATGGATGGGTGGCATTATTATCAAGATGATGGAAATAAAACCGGTTGGGATATTGATAATGGAGTATTGACTTTTACATCAGCTAATGCATCAGGAAATGGGGATAAAAGCCTAGTAAGCGATAAAGAATACACAAATTTTAAAATTCATTTGGAATGGAAAGTAAGTCCAGGTTCAAATAGTGGGTTTTTCTGGGGAGTAAAAGAAGATGAAAAATACGAGTTTCCGTATGTTACCGGACCTGAAATTCAAATTTTAGATCCTGCTAACCCTGATCCTCCACTAATTCAAGCAGGCGCATTGTATGGAATGGTAGCCCCGTCTGAATTTGTAACAAATCCTGCTGGAGAGTGGAATTCTTATGACATAACAATTGATCACAGAATAAATAAAGGAGTAGTTGTTCATAATGGCACAAAAATTGTTGAATTCCCTCTTAGTGGTGACGAGTGGGATGCAATGGTAGCGCCAACAAAATTTAATAATTGTGATCAAGAACCTTGGCACAATTGTGATTTCGGAAAATTTAAAAAAGGAAAAATTAGCATTCAGGATCATCCTGGTGTTATATCTTTTAGAAATATTAAAATATTAGAACTATAATAATTAACAAAACAAAGCTCGAGTAATGCAAATAAAAAAAAGTTCAAAAGAATATGATGTAGTAATAGTTGGTTCTGGTGCTGGAGGTGGTATGGCTACAAAAGTGCTCTCTGATGCAGGACTTTCTGTCGCTGTTGTTGAAGCAGGTCCTTATTACGATCCAGCCAATCCAGAGCAAATGACACAATTAAAGCCCGCTTATCATTCACCAAGAAGAGGTGCAGGAACTACACGTTTTTTTGGTGATTATGACCAAGCGTATGGGGGATGGGATATTGATGGAGAACCATACAGTCAAAATGATGATACAGATTTTAGGTGGTTTAGATCCAGAATGCTTGGAGGAAGAACAAACCATTGGGGAAGAATTTCTTTGCGATTTGGACCTGATGATTTTAAAAAGAAATCTATTGATGGTCTAGGAGAAGATTGGCCTATTGGATATGACGACATTAAACCTTATTACGATAAGGTTGATAAACTAATTGGTGTTTTTGGAACAAAAGAAAATATATATAATGAACCTGATGGTTTTTTCTTGCCACCACCAAAACCAAGACTTCATGAACTTTTTTATATAAATGCTGCAAGAAAAAGCAATGTAAAAGTAATGCCATCAAGATTATCTATTCTTACCAAACGGTTAAATAACGATCGAGGAGTTTGTTTTTATTGTAATGGTTGTGCAAGAAGCTGTAATGTCTATGCTGATTTTTCATCTGGATCGTGTTTAATTTTTCCAGCTCAAAAATCTGGTGGACAAATTGATCTCTATGTCAATTCTATGGTTAGAACGGTTACAACCAACGAAGAGGGTAAAGCAACAGGTGTATCATTCATTGACAAAGAAGACAATACAGAATATAAATTGAAGGGAAAAGTTGTTGTTCTTGCTGCTTCAGCTTGTAGCTCTGCTAGAATTCTACTTAATTCAAAATCAAAACAACATCCAAACGGTTTAGGAAATAGTTCTGATCTAGTTGGTCGTTATCTTCACGATTCAACGGGAGGAGACATGATGGCGTTTATTCCTCAATTAATTAACAGAAAAACATATAATGAAGATGGTGTTGGTGGGATGCACGTATATTCACCTTGGTGGCTTGATAATAAAAATTTAGATTTTGCTCGTGGATATCACATAGAAGTTTGGGGAGGATTGGGAGCTCCATCCTATGGAACAGGATTTAATGTAAACAGTTTTAATAAATTTTTTGGAATAAATAAGGCAGGTGGATACGGCAATAGTTTAAGAGACGATATGAAAAAATATTACGGATCAACTATTGGACTTTCGGGAAGAGGAGAGTCTATTGCTCAAAAAACAAACTACTGTGAGATTGATCCTAATAAGGTTGATAAATATGGTGTTCCTGTGCTTAGATTTAATTACAAGTGGACTGATAATGAAATTAAACAAGCAAAACACATGCAGGATACCTTTGAAGAAATTATTCATAATATGGGAGGAATACCACTTTGGGGAAAACCTGGAAAAGACGCTAACTATGGTCTAACAAAACCAGGACAAATTATTCATGAAGTTGGTACTACAAGAATGGGGTCAAATCCTAAGAATTCAGTTGTAAATGAATTTGAACAATTACATGACGTTTCAAATGTATTCGTAGTTGATGCAGGACCGTTTGTTTCACAAGCAGATAAAAATCCAACATGGACTATCCTTGCTTTAGCCATGAGATCATCTGAAAAAATTATAGAAGAATTTAAAAAACAAAATTTTTAGTATGAACAGAAGAGATTCAATTAAAACTATAACTTTTGCATCCATTGGTGCTGGTCTTTTACTTGAGGGTTGTTATGGTATTTCAAGAGAAAAAATAAAAAGATCACTTACTAGATACGAATACGGGAGAACACCTGAAGAAAAACTTTACGACGATAAATTATTTGCAGAAAAATGTTTTACAAATTATGAATTGTTCACTTTTGATAAATTATGTAATCTTATTCTTCCTCCGAATGAATTTGGAAATATCCGCGATGCTGAGGTAGTACAGTTAATAGAATTTATGGCTAAAGATATTCCATCATACAAAGAACCATTGAAAGATGGATTGGTATGGATTGATTCGGAATCTAGAAAAAGATTTGATAACGTTTTTGTAGATTGTGAAATTGCTCAACAAAAAGAAATTCTGGACGAAATAGCATTTTATGATCCCAACAAAAGTATCGAAGAATATCCTGAATCTGTTCAATGGTTTAATTTGGTAAGAAATCTAACTATGACAGGATATTTTACTTCTGAAGTTGGGATAAAAGAATTAGGTTACAAAGGTAATTCCCCTAATGTTTGGGACGGTGTTCCACAAGACGTTCTTGATCAATATGGTCTTGAGTATGATAAAAACTGGTTGGATAAATTTATTGATCAATCAAAAAGAAACGATATAGCTGTTTGGGACGACGAGGGGAACTTAATCTCTTAAAATGCAAAAAGTCCCTATTAAAATAGAGACTTTTGTGGTACCTCCAGGAATCGAACCAGGGACACAAGGATTTTCAGTCCTTTGCTCTACCAACTGAGCTAAGGTACCATCGCTTTTTTTGCAAGAGCAAATATATATTCTTTTATTTGACATCCAAAAAATCATTTGAAAAATCTTCTTTATTTTTAGAAAAAAAACATTTTAGGTGAATCTAGTTATTGATGTTGGAAATTCTTTATTAAAAATAGCTTTATTTCAAAAGTCTCATCTAGTTGTTAAATATGATTTTTCAAAATCTGATAAAATTGATTTTGATAAAATCTTTAAAAATTATTCTATAATTAACTCAATCGTTTCGAATGTTAGTCAAATTAGCCCTGATATTTTAACTTATTTAGAAAAACAAACAAACCTTGTTTTAATAAATAACAAACTTAAATTTCCATTCAAAAATTTATATAAAACAAAAGAAACCCTTGGACAGGATAGATTAGTTTTAATTTCTGCATCTTGTTTTGATTTTCCAAACGAAAACGTTCTTGTTATTGATGCTGGATCGTGTATAACATTTGATTTTAAAAATGATAAAAATGAATATTTAGGTGGTTCAATTTCGCCTGGAATTTCTATGAGAATCAAATCTTTAAACTCATTTACAACAAATTTGCCATTAGTTACTCTAGATAATTATAATGAATTGATTGGGAACGATACTAAAAGTTCAATTAAGTCAGGAATAGTTAACGGAGTTATTTCAGAGATTGATGGGGTAATTGATAGATATGAACATATGTTTGAAAATATTAAGATAGTTTTAACAGGTGGAGACGCCAAATTTTTGCTCAAGAGAATAAAAAATACCATATTTGCTGATCAAAATTTCCTTCTTAAAGGATTAAATAATCTTTTACAGGTTAATAATAAAAAATGAAAAAAACTTTAGTTAATTTAATTGTATTAATATTTTCTTTTTCTGCATTTTCTCAATCCGGAACATCATCACCATATTCTTTTTACGGAATCGGTTCGAAAACTTTCAAAGGTTCGATAGACAATAGATCCATGGGTGGGTTAAGTGTTTATACAGATAGTATTCATTTAAATTTAACAAACCCTGCATCATTTTCTCAACTTAAAAGAGTTAATTATTCTATGGGTATCACCTATGATGACTTGACTTTCAAATCTGATAGTGCAAATGAAAATTCAAACAGTTCTAATGTTAATTATCTAGCAGTTGGTATCCCTACAAAATATTTTACGTTTGGTTTTGGTATAATTCCACAAACCTCAGTGGGTTATTTACTAGAAAATAATGATGAATCTGTAAGTCCTGCCATCGTAGATAGATATAGAGGTGAGGGTGGAGTCAATACTGCTTTTTTAACTTTTGGATTTAAAGTTTTTAAAAAAATTGGAGTAGGATTTACTACAAACTATGAATTTGGAAATTTAAAACATATAACAACTCGTTTTCTGGAAGATGTTGAACTGGCAACTAGACTTGAAAGTAATTCTTCGTTAAGTGGAATAAACAATGTATTCTCTCTTCTTTACAGAGAAAAAATTAATAATAAATTAAGTTTGCATGCGACTTATATTCTAAGCCAAGAATTTGATTTAGGATCAACTAACAAACAGACTTTATCAACTTACTCAGCAACTAACTCCTACGGTGGAGATGTTGAGGAAATTGATCTTAATTCTCTTGGATTGGATAAAACAGAAATTGTGGTTCCTAAATCGCAAACAATTGGTTTAGGTTTGGGTGTTGACACAAAATGGTTTGTAGGGGCTGAATTTCAACAGACAGACGGTGGAGGTCTAGACAATAAGTTATTCGATTTAGAGAATGTTGATTTCAGAAAAGGAACCAGATTCACTTTTGGAGGATTCTACATTCCCAAATACGATTCGTTTACTAACTTTTTTAGTACTCTTGTCTATAGAGCAGGACTAAGGGTTGAAGATTCAGGGCTTTACATTCAAAATCAAGCCATAAAAGAAGTTGGTTTTAATTTTGGAGTAGGTATTCCATTTCGTGGATTTTCCAATGTTAATCTTGGTTTTGAAATAGGTAAAAGAGGAACTACTGACTCTGGATTAATTGAAGAAAATTTCTTTAGCGTGAGATTGGGGATGTCTTTGAGTGACTTATGGTTTGTTAAAAACAAGTATAATTAATAAATTGGGCATCGTTTTTGCCTAATTAAAAAATAGATACTTTAGATTATGAGAAAAATTGTTTTTGTACTGATTGTTTTGTTTTTTTCAAACATTCAGTTTTCACAATCCAAGGAAGAATGTTTTGCAAATCTTTCAATTTTCGCTGAATACGCAAAAGTTAAAAATTACAAAGCGGCCTATCAACCCTGGTTGGAATTAAAGAAACAATGCCCAGATTTAAATTCTGCAATATATGTACTGGGTGAAAGGATGCTTAAATCTTTTATAAAATCCTCTGATGATACTGCAAAACTTCAATTTCAAAAGGACTTAGTTAATCTTTACGACGAATGGCTTCAATATTTTCCTAAATCTAAAAGAGGTGTAAGTGAAGTAGGAAAAATTTTAGCAATTAAAGCTCAAACGATGTTAGATTATAAGTTAGCTAGTGATAGTGAAATTATTCAAATTTATGATGATGCATTTAAAAAAGATCCAAAAAGCTTTAAATCCCCAAAGGGATTATATAACTATTTTAAGTTATACTTTAAAATGTATAAATCAGATGATCAAGACGTCTCCCTTGAAGAGGTTTTTGATAAATATGAGGAGTTGACAGAAAAATTTGAATATGAGATGGGAGCTTACACTGCTAAGTTAGATTTAATTTTAAAGAAAGAAGAAAATAGCACTCCATTGTCTTCAAGAGAAATCAGAAATAAAAAGGTTTACGAGGTAAACATGGTTGCATGTAATACATATTTAAATAATTTAAATGCTATTATTGCTAAAGAATCTACTTGTGAAAATTTAATTCCTCTTTACAGAAAGAATTTTGATTCTTTTAAATCTGATTCGGTTTGGCTAAACAGAGCAGCAAGTAGAATGGACTCTAAAGATTGTTCGGACGACCCTCTGTTTGTTGAATTAGTAGAAGCATTGCATGAACTTAATCCCTCGGCAAATTCTGCATATTATCTTGGTTTGTTGAATGATAAAAAAGGTGACTCTAAACTTGCAATTGAGTATTACAATGAATCAATTGATTTGGAGACAGATAATTTAAAAAAGGCAAAAACTTTATATAAAATTGCACTTAAATTTAAAAAATCAGGACAATTTTCCAAATCAAGAACTTACGCTAACAAAGCTTTAAAATATCAACCTTCAATGGGTAAAGCTTATTTATTGATTGGAAATTTATATGCAAGTAGTGCAAATAATTGTGGAACCAGTCAGTTTGAAAAAAGATCTATATATTGGTTGGCCTTAAAGGAAGCAAAAAAAGCTGCATCAGTTGACGCTGCAATTAGAAAATTAGCTAATAAAACCGCTGCTAGTTATGAAGGTAGAGCTCCTTCAAAAACAGATATTTTTAGTGAAGCAATGGGAGGTAAAAAAATATCTTTTAACTGTTGGATTGGTAAATCAGTAACTGTTCCTTCGTTGAACTAATGAGAATTTTTAGCATTTTATTGCTGATTTTTATTTTAGGTTGCGATGATAATTTTCAGGAAATAAAAAACATTAATTCAAAAGACTCATTTCCTGTTGGAGAAACTGAAAATTTAAAGCTTATTTATACCGATTCAGCTAAAGTTAAAGCTATACTTTATTCAAGTCTTAACTTAGATTTTACCAATCAGGTTTTTCCTTATTCAGAATTTCCTAATGGTGTTGAAATCACATTTTTTGATAAAGAGAATAATCAAACAATAGTTAAATCAGACTATGCGATTACCTATAATAAGACCAATATTGTAAATCTAGTCGGAAACGTGATCATAAATAATTATGATGGCTCAGAGTTAAAAACTAATCAATTATATTGGGATCCTGAACAGGAATGGCTCTTTTCTGAGGAAAAGTTTACATTTAAAAATACAGATTATGATATAACAGCAAAAAGATTAGATGCCAATAGATCATTTAGTATATTTAATACTGGTAAACTAGATGGTAAAGTTTTAGTTGAAGATAAATAATTTATAAATGGGAAAGTTTAGAATAATTTCAGAGTTTTTATATTTAATCATCTCCGTAGTCTTAACTCTTGATTATCTTTTTGGGGATAATAGTGATGAAAGAAAAAATTTTATTTTGATTTTTGCGCTTCTATCATTTGGCATGTTTTTGTTTAGAAGACATTACAGAATTAAATTTAAGAACAGAGCTAAGTAGTGAATCGATAGTAATATTTAACTATTTTAAAAATTAAATATTTTTTTTGGCTTTTAAAATTCATGATTTTTTAATTGAGAATAAATTCACAAAAACAATTTTATTAATTGAGTCAAATATTCACAGTTAATTATTAAATGTTTCCCTTTTTTTTATTGCTGAGGATATTGTATTTTCGTTTGCTACAAAATTTAGATATATGGCAATTTTAGGACAAATTCGATCAAGATCAATTTTTTTAATTATAGTAATAGGTTTAGCACTTTTTGCATTCGTTATTTCAGGAGTTTTTGATGGAAAAGGATATCAAGCTCAAGAACCAGTGGGTGTTATTAATGGTGAAGAAATTTTAATTGAGGATTTTAGATCACAAGTAGATTTTTTTGAGAGAAATTATAATCAACAAACTATGATTGCTGTAAATAATGTTTGGAATAATTCTTTGAGATCCGAAATCTTAAAACAGCAATTTGAAACTAGTGGAGTAAAGTCCGGGAAAGATCATATTCAAAATATTTTGAGTATAAATCCAAGTTTTAGTTCAGATCAAAGGTTTTTAAATGATGCTGGCTTATTTGAGATTGATAAGTTCAAGGATTTTATTTTAGAATTAAAGACTACAAATCCTGAAGCTTACGAGCAATGGAAAAGTCAAGAATCTATATTTGAACTTCAGTCCAATGAACAAATTTATTTCAATTTAATCAGTTCTGGAATCAATTACACCAATTTTGATGGTAAAAATGAATACTATTTAAATAACAATAAAATCGATATCGAATTTATTCAAATACCCTATTCCTCTGTAAACGATTCACTTATTTCATATAAAACATCTGATTTTAAAAAATACATGAGTGAGAACGAAGAAAAGTTTAAAGTTGATGCTTCTAGGGACATACAATATGTTCTTTTTGATGAAAAACCATCTCTTGATGATGAAAAAGCAATAAAAGATCGTTTGTCAAAATTGCTTGTTGAAACAAAAGAATATAATGAGGTTTCAAAACTTGAAGAAACTCTACCTAGCCTTACGACAGCTAAAAACATAAGAGAATTTGTTAACGAATTTTCCGAGATAAGCTTTGATTCAATATATCTTCCAAAAGGTTCTTTGCCTACAGAACATGCAAACATGTTGTTTAATCTAAATACGAACCAAACTTACGGTCCATATTTAGACGGAGAATATTTTAAAATTTCTAGAATGCTTGATAAAAAAATTGGAGGATCTGTTAGATCAAGTCATATTTTGGTTGCATATCAAGGTGCAAGAGACGCCAATACAACAGTTTCTAGAACTAAAGATGAGGCAAAAAAAGAAGCTAATAAAATATTGAGAAAAGTAAGAAATTCACCTGAAAAATTTTCTGAATTTGCTCTTGAATTATCTGATGGTCCATCAAAGGTTCGAGGTGGAGATCTTGGTTTTGTTCAAGAAGGTTCAATGTTAAAACCTTTCAATGATTTTATTTTTTCCAGAAGAGTTGGTTCCACAGGAATTGTTGAAACTGATTATGGTTATCA
>Ga0255752_10003392_pt1 | contig 16710 bp, 7 predicted proteins | sample 011ome_25_FD_179952 | JGI IMG/M metagenome (GOLD analysis project Ga0255752, IMG submission 179952) | Coastal salt marsh microbial communities from the Groves Creek Marsh, Skidaway Island, Georgia - 011512CT metaG (version 2) | ecosystem: Environmental > Aquatic > Marine > Intertidal zone > Salt... | reverse complement strand
ATCTGGGAAAAGACTTTACAAATTTACCTTATTATACCTCTATCCACGGGGTAGAAGATGAAGAACTATTTTTAGAGATTCTAACTTTTTTAGAGTCAAGGGCTATCAATACCTCTCAAGAGCAGCTCAAAAAAGAGAGAGATAAGCTAAAGAGAAAACACTAGTGGCTAAGAATACGATTACGGTAACGTATAAAGTTAATGAGGATGGTAGTCTTGGCAAGATAGCACAAGGTGCTGAAAAAGCTGCTAAGTCTACTAAAAAAGCCACAGACGCCGCCTCTCAGCATAACAAGCAGCAAAAAGGTGTTATAGGGGCAACCTCTAACGGCACTAAAGCTTTCTCAAAGATGACCACTGGTATCTCCGGTGGTCTTGTTCCTGCCTATGCAACTCTTGCAGCAAATGTCTTTGCACTTACCGCACTTTTTGGAGCCCTGTCTAGAGCCGCCTCTCTTCGTTTGCTCGAAGAGGGCTTACTACGCGTAGGTAATGCTGCGGGTACGAACTTGTCAGTTGTATCTCAAAAACTTAAAGAAATAACAGGGAACGCAATTTCTACAGAGTCTTCCATGCGTTCAGTCGCACTAGCAACTAGTGCTGGCTTTTCTACAAAGCAACTAGAGGATCTTACTAGAGTCGCCAGGGGTGCCTCTGTAGCCCTGGGCAGAGATATGTCAGATGCTATGGATCGTTTAGTCAGAGGTACCGCAAAGTTAGAGCCTGAAATCTTAGATGAATTAGGTATCATGGTTCGGTTAGATGATGCTACAGCAGAGTATGCTATTACTCTCGGAAAAAGCGTAAAAGATCTTACTCAGTACGAAAGACGCATGGCATTTTTAACGGCTACTAATGACCAAGGCTTAAAGAAGTTTGGAGAACTAGCAGAGTCAGTAAGCGTAAATCCTTATGACAAATTAGCTGCGTCTTTTAAGAACTTATCAAATATAATGATTAACATTTTAAACTATGTTATCGAGCCACTTGTAAATATATTATCATCCAATCCAGTAGCTCTTATGGCTGCTGTGACTATGTTCGCAGGAACTTTAGTAAAGCAAATCGTACCTGCAATTACCGCTTCGGCAGATGCTGCACGAAAGATGGCTTCAGCTACAAGTAAGGAAGCTACCAGACTTGCAAAAAAGATGGAGGGTAGTTTCAAGGTTGTAGCAGGAAACATTAAAAGTCTTGACTTTGCACCAAAAAGTATAAAAAAGATAGAAGCAGATCTTCAAGCTGGTAAGATTAAAGGCAAAGAGCTACAACAAGCCCTTAGAAATGTAACTCAATCTGAAAAGCTCAGATCTGCGGCGCTTAAAAATACTACACAAGAAAATATTGCACAAAAGGAAAAAGAAATAGCCTCTGTGCGAAGGTTGAAACAAGAAATAGAAGCGGCGCAAGCGGCAGAAGGTAAAAGAGGTGCTTCTTCTGGAGCTTTGGGCAATGCAAAAGGAATGAGCTCTACGTCGCGCAAAACTGCAGCCGCTTTCAAAATGATGGAGGGAGCAGGCCCTATAGAAGGTTTTAAGATCGCAGCTGCTTCTCTAGGCAAGCAAGCAAAAGACGTAGGAAAAGCTACCGGAGCATATAATAAATTAAATATAGGCTTTCAAGTTGCAGCAAATGGCGCAAAGTTATTCGGAACTGCTCTGCTTAATGCCATCCCTGTTATAGGGCAGCTAATAATGGTAGCCTCTATATTATACCCTATTTTGAGTAAGTATTTTGAGAAAGACGAACTTGCAAAGGCAGCCGACAAAGCCACAAAATCTTTCGATAGTTTTAATGGTATCGGAGTGCAACTTGCAAAGACTTTAGCAAAAAATACATCTGAAGCTGAAAGATTTATTATCACTATGAGAGCTCAAGTAGGTGTTGTTGAGCAGGTATCCTCAGCTTTTTCGGCTTTACAAGCCTCACAATCAAATATGAATAACGAGCAACTTATTGAGAGTATGGACAAGATCATCAAGAAGAAGCAAGGTATAGCTAATTTTGACCGCACTGTTGCGAGTAGAGAAAATGGAACAATGACTGAGAAAGAAGCAAAGCGCTATGCTGAGGCCACCGAGCAGCTTGGAGCTCTAGAAGCAGCTTATAAAAAACTAGAAGAATCATTGGATAAGGCCAGGCCCGCAGAAAGCCTGCTAGTCTTAGGCAAGGCAATCGATACTATTAAAAAGAGTAGCAGTCTAAGTACGTCGATGGCACCAACATTAGAAGGTTTAGAGAAGTTAAAAACAGAATTTGAGGCGGCGATTCTCGCTGGTGAGGGCATGAGCTATGACCAACTTATTGCAGCAACAGATGCTTTGTTGGGCAAAAACAAACAAGTACTTTCTTCGGTGGATGCTGCAACGCAAGTTTATAATGACTTCCGCAAATCAGTTACTGATCTTGGAGATAAAGGATCCCATGCTCTTGATAAAGTAATAGACGCTCAGCACAACTTAACTAAGGAAATGAAAGGAGCAGGTGAGGAAGGCGGACTGGGTACGGAGGCGTTCTTAGCCAATGCTAAAGGGCTGGAGAAAACTCTTCGTAAGTTCGCGGCGACCACTTCGCAGTTGTCAGAACAGCAGATCGACAACGTTAGTATGATTGGAGTTCAAGCAGCATTAACAGCCCACATCGAACATCAAAAAAATATAATGCTCGAGCAAGTACAGGTTCAGAAGAGACTGGGAGTGGAAATGGGCAAAGTAAAAGAATTTGCATCAGGAAACGAACAAGCTACAAAAATTCTAATTGGTCTTGAGGAAGAAGTGCGAGCTTCTAAAGAGATAGCATTAATAGCCGAAAAAGAAGCTTTTACTGTTTTAGAGATGCAGGAGACTAAAAAAGATCGTCTGGCAGAAATAGAAAGAGAGTTGGCAGTAATAGAAGCAACAAGAGCAAATACTAGTATAGACACTCTAAGAGCTAATATTGAAGGTATTACGCACGCACAGAAGCTGCTTGATCTTACTACGCAGATAGCCACTGCAGAGAAACAAATATCTTTGGATACAATGAAGCGTGTAGAAAACGAAGCAAGAATGGCAAAAATGAAAACAGGAAGGGACTTTACACCCCTTGATGAGTTAAAGCAGTTTCAAGCTACGGAAAAGAAAAGAAAAGACCTTATTTTTGAAGAAATGGCAAGCAAACTACGTGCCCTAGACTTGGAGCAAACGTTACTTACAGCACAAACGAAGTTGCAGTTTGAAAGAGCCAAGCTCGTAGAAGCCGAGATAAATGAGGCGAGGAGAAAGGAGGGCAAGCCCCTTATGGCAGCAGGAACCTTAAGCCAGCCTTTTAATGAGCTTTTGGATCTTTTTCCTAAGGTGTTCCTATCAAAAATGAACGCAGTTGTTAGTACCGCACTTACACAAGTCTCAGACCTGGACTTAGAAGGAGCAACTAAACAATCTGCAGTATCTAAAGCTGCGGTAACTGCTTCCGGCACAGGCGATACTACAGCAGAAAGAATAAAAAATACTATAGACGCAGGGGATCCTGCTGAAGGTTTAAGCAAAACAGCTGGAGCAGTTGCAACAATGACGACTCAAATAAACCAGTTAGAGCCTATGCTTGAGAAGTTAAAAACTCTTGGACCAGAAGGCGAAGTTGTAGCTGCATTAACTGGAGGTGCTATGGCTATTCAAAGCGCTTTCCTGAATATGGCACACAGCATTTCAGCAGGGATGACTGAAGGATTAAGCGTAGCAGAGATATCAGCTACAAAAACCGTAGGCCAGCTAGAAATCGCAGGTGCTGCGGTAAGTATGCTGAGTCAGGCTTTAGCAGCGGGTAGCCAGGCAAAGATTGCAGGAATAGACAAAGAAATAGCGGCAGAGCAGAAACGAGACGGAAAGTCTGCGCAGAGTGTGGCTAAAATCGCAGCATTGGATAAGAAAAAAGAAGCTGCCGCTAAGAAAGCTTTCAATATAAATAAAGCGCTGCAGCTCGCACAAATAGCAATAGCTACAGCCACAGCAGTTATGCAGCTGTACACTAATCCTTTAGACCCCACTAAGGTAATTGCAGCAGCGATGACCCCTTGGATAATAGGTCTTGGAGTTGCTCAAGCCGGTATAGTTGCCAGTACTAGTTTCCAAGGAACAGGGGGCACGTCAGCAGCATCAGCAGCACCACCTAGTGCCATATCTGTAGGCTCAAGAAGCGCTTCGGTAGATTTGGCAAAAGGTCAAAATGCCGGAGGCGAGCAAGCGTATATGAGAGGCGAGCAGGGTGTTGGCACAAGTATGACAGACTACAAACCTACTGGCGCTTTTAGTGGCTACAAGGGTAGAGCTCCAGGCGGTTATATAGTTGGAGAGCAAGGCCCAGAAGTCTTTATGCCAGAAGTACCAGGTGAAATTATACCAGCAGGAAAAGGTTCTGGTGGTCAAACAAGTATAAATTTCTCAATATCTGCAGTGGATGCTACAGGCGTAGAAGAGTTACTAAATACGCAGAAGGGTAATATAATCAGAATGATAAGAGAAGCCGCCAATGAGCATGGAGAATTATTCCTTGAAGGCGTAAGAGAGAAGACTTACTAATGGCTACATATACTACTTTACTAGATACACTACCAGATCCTAATAATGGTATTGGACAAGCGGGAGAATCCGGGGCTATTTTAGGCCCTGGATATTCGGCTGTACAATTATCTTCAGAGCATGAGATATTACATACTCGTACTAATTCTGGTAGACTCATAAGCAGGCAGCTGAGTGGTCATAAGTGGACTATTAACTTATCTTATAACCCTATGACAAGAGAACAATTTGAGCCTGTATTTAGCTTTCTTGCAGAGAAGAAAGGCTCTTTAACACCTTTTAAGGTATCATTACCTCAATACAAGGCTCCACAGAATTCTGCCTTCGCCACTTTCGTAGCTAGTAATACGTTTGTTACTATTCCGGCAGGCGCTGCGGGGACAACTAATCTTCTTATAGCTGTTACTGGGTATAATAAGGATACTAAAGGCAGGGCTTCTGCTGGGGATATTTTTACTATAACAGATCCACTTGACTCTAACCATACAAAAGTCTACCAAGTAGTAGGAGTAGACGATAATGCTACTTATCCTACAGGCACTACTGCACCTGGCACTACTCAGTTACGAATATATTTCAACCCCGCACTACAGAGAGCTGTATCCTCGGGGTCTAGTATTATATTTAATAATCCCAAATTTCGAGTAGTGCTGGCGAGTGATGTCCAGCAATATGACCTAAACACTGATAATTTATATAGCTTTTCATTAAAGCTTGAAGAGGCCCAACGATAATGACACTACGTACAGTTGATACAGCTTTAAAGAATTCACTTCTTAACTATGATCCGTTTATTATAGTACATCTTGTTAAGTTTGAGAAGCCTCAGAGTGTCGCTCAATATGGTGGCAAGATAAAGGGTCTGGCAACAGATTTCACATATATTACAGATGCTCAGTACGACATCTCGTATCAGGATAACTCTTACTCTATAGGGGGCACTCAACCACTGCCCGCTCAAATTTATCGAGCGAACAAACTTACTAAGTTAGGTACTATTAACGAGAGTATTGAAGCCAAAGCCTCAAATCTTACTATGACACTAGATGCTGCCAGCTTAGGCTCGGAAGCTACTATATCCGCGACTTTCACAAGTAGCCTGCTTACTACGGATGTTGATCTGGTCGCTGCGGGGTTCCAAGAAGGTGATAAAGTTCTTCTCACTGGTGAAGATAATACTAATAATGGCACTTATATACGCCTAGACTCTTTCAGGAATGAGGGTAAGACTGCTTCGTTCACTCAGATAAGCTCTATCAGCGCAAATGCGGTTGCACAGACATATGTAATAACTCTAGCCTCCGAAGAAATTAATGCACTTATCTCTGATAAATCAAATTCTAGTTATACTAGTTATATCAATAGAGAGGTGCTGATCTATAGAGCCCATATTGATCCGGTAAGTCGACAGATCATCGGTACCCCTTACCTATATTTTAAAGGTATAACAAGCTCTTCTTCTATTACCGAAAAGACTACTTCGTCTGAAGTAACATGGACGCTCTCCAGCCATTGGGGAGACTTTATTCGTGTGCAAGGTCGCATGACAGATGACGCTAGCCACAGAGCACTACAGTCCGATGGAACACCCGATTTGGATGCTGTTCTTAAACCTGCGTACGCTGGAGACTTAGGCTTCTTGCATACTAATACTGCAATTAACCACATGGCTACTTATAATACGCAAGAGACTAAGTATAAGCAAGTGGATATCAATGGAGGCTGGCCTGGTGGCAAAAGACTACGTGAGTATAAAATTGATGTTCCTCGTCAGGTAGACTTACAATTTAATATACAGGCAAGAATGTTGCCTGTAATTTATGGTGTTCGTAAGATAGATACCTTTCCAATATTTGTAGATACTAATAAAAACAGCTCTGCAGAAGTTTATAGAGCAGATGCTATCTGTGAAGGGCCAATAGCAGGTATCCTAGATATTCATATTGATGGCAATACTACTATATGTCTAGACAAAGCGGACTATGATAGCCGTAATCCTTCCGGTACAGGATATGACGAAGAGTCTGTAGAGATAGTATGTTATGGTAGGCAGGATAGAGGAGATACTCTTACTGCGTATAATGCTGCTATAGGTAATGCCAAAATATTTGGCCAAAGTATTATGGATTTTCTTAATAAAGCGAAGTTGTTTGAAGGTATGCGAAGGTACTATGACACTGAGTACCAAGAGCTACCTACTGGTGCTACAAACGGTTTAACAGGTGCTGCCACGGGTATTCTTCATGAGGGCACTCATACTATTTCTAGCCCTCTGAAAGCTTCTTTTTCTTTTCACTCAGGATTAGAAAATCAAAGGGCAGATAATACTTTAGTATCTATCGCAGCGGCTAATAACTTTAAAGTGCAGAATAGCTACTATACGGGTACAAGTAAGTATTGGGGGCCTTCTCACCAGCTACTTGACACAGCTTACGCCGTAGGAAAATACACTATTGCAGAGGGAGAGACAACTCTACCAGAACTAGAATTCGTAGTACGCGGACGAGACCCAGAATGTTATAACTATGATGGAAGCTATAAAAGAGACACCACATATACTACTGACGGCTTAACTAGTGCATTCCCCCTAGGCTCTACCGTAACTATTTGGAAAACAGTAGGAGATGTACAAATTGGGGGAAACTACTATATTATAGATAAGTGGTCTACTTTCGATTCAAAGGGAGCATCAGACCATAGATTTAGATTTTCTCCAGAGATAGACCTAGGCACTACTACAGCTTTCTATATGAAGAATGCGGGTGGAGCTACATGGCATATGCAGTCCTGGGATCATGCAGAGTCTTCTGGTTCCCCGGCCAGTGCTCTATATCACTCTAATATAACTATTGGCGCTGGTACTCTGGTCGGTCGAAAAGTCACGTTAACATCCCCCTCTGCTGCTTTTGCGTGGGCTGTTGCACAGGATAATGCTATTATAGGTATCTATAATGAAGCAAACTCTGGCCTAATGGCTTCCAGTTATGAGGATTACACATATACAACTAATGTTATTGATAACCTTACTAGGTATAGCACAGATCCTGGGATACAGCGAGTATATATAAAAAATGCTATTCACCTACCTAATACTGCGAAGGGTATTAGTAACTATTATATTGGCAATACTATAGTTCTGACGGATAATACAGGGTCTGTTCCTTATATCCAAGAAAGAAAGATTATAGATTATGATGGAAGTACAAAGGTAGCCCTTGTAGACTCCCCTTGGGACTATTCTCACCAGCCTAATACTACGGATACTTATTCTGTGGGCTCCATTGGCGATCGAAGAGTTACAATAAACCCTGCTATGCAGTTACTTGATTATATGACTAATATCAGGTATGGCAAAGGGCTAGATTTGGATAAAGATATTAATCTACCTGCATTTATCAATGCTGCACGGGAGTGTGACACACGATCTGATATTACTATCGCTGTAGGGGCAACTGCCCCAATTAACGAGAATGAAGTATGGGAATACCCAAATACTGGAACCTTACAATGGAGAGGAACCGTAAAAAGCGTTACTACTCTTGGAGGCTTAAAGCAAGTAGTATTTACAGATGTAATTGGTAAACTAGGAACTAAATGGAACTCATATAGACCCTTTACTTCCGGGGAGCTATACTGGTGGAACGGTCGTGTGTATAGTGGTTCAGGGTCTAATGTGCCTAACGAACCTACCGCGAGTGGTGCGCTTAGTACTGTAACAATAGGTCGTCGAGATACCTCCGAAACCTTAAGCATAGATATTACTAAGGCTTCTGCTAACGGCAACCCCCTCGTTAAAGAGTATACTGATATTACTGGTGATTATACTCAGTCTGGGTATAGCTTATATGACGGAGATGATGTTAAGTACTGGAGATATATTGGCTGGGACGATCCCACTCAGAGAAACGTTACTAGACATCAGATGAATCAGGTTGTAGATACTAAAGCTCCTATATTTGATAATATAAATAATATGCTTACTCAGTTTAACGGTATCCTTAGATATTCAGCAGGTAAGTATGAATTGGCCATTAAAGGCAAAAAAGGCACAATTGATGTTGCGGAGCGGATATCTGAAGATGATATAGTAGGAACTATTAAGCTCTCTGATAAAGGCTTAAAGAATAGCAAGAACTTCGTCTCAACCAGTATTATTGATCCTAATAATAAGTTTGAGGGAAGAAGTGTGTCTTTCTTTAACTCTATCTATCTAAAAGAAGATAAGGGTGTTCAAAAGAAAGGTCAGTTTAGCTTACCAGGTATTACAAACTATTATAATGCTAGATTTAATATCAAGCAGTATCTTGATGAGTCTCGGTATGGGTTAGAGATACAGTTTACTATGGCCCCTCGCGGCCTGCTATTATTGGCTGGTAGTATTATTGAATTGACGTACCCTCGCTTTGGGTATAATGGTAAAGCTTTTAGAATTACTAACCTTAACTTTAAAAAAGATGGTTTAGTGGATGTAACTGCCGATGAGCATAATGATGGCGCGTATGTTGTACAGAGTACGGGCAGTGGTTTCGGGGTTCTAGAACAGCCAGAAAGTGGACAAAATCCGTTCTCCTCAATTATACCAACACGCCCAAATAATCTACAAGCGACTCAAACTAACCAAGGCGAGGTAGTACTTACCTGGAGTAATAGTGCCTCCTTTACTAGTGCTACCCATTCTACGGAGATTTTTCGCGGTTCCGTAAATAATATCTCAGACGTAGATACTGTCTTAATAGGTACTTCGGATACAAATGTATTTCATGATCCAATTACTACCGGGGCAGGTACTCAGACTAGGTATTATTGGATTAGATACCAGGTGCGCGTTCCACAGACAAATACCTCTGGGGCAGCTTTCCGAAATGTTGCGTCCTTATACTATCCTAATACGGAAGATAGTGGTTTTACTAACGGGGAGGGCATAACTGGGGTAGGTTTATCTATTAATGCAGTGAGGAAAGTAACTCTAGCTCCTGGAGCAACTACTAATTTTGTGTACCAGAATGATGGTACAGGAATAGAAACAGGTTATCTTGAAAGTAGTACTTTGTCTACTACTACTACGAACACTGCTGGAACTGTAACATATCTCTGGAAGAAAACTACTAATGCAGGGGTGGTTAGTGACGTAGGTACCGCTAGTACCTACGCTTATACCCCTCCAACTAACTTTTCAGATATGCCAGAGCTAATATCTGTATTAATGACAGATACAATAGGCTCAGAAGCCTTTACTGATACTGCTAGTCAAACATTTACTGCTACTAAGATTGTTGTAAATGGTACTCCTGGTATAAACGGATTCACCGTAAGTGCCAGCAATGGTAGCCATACTTTTCCTGCTAGCTCTGCAGGTGCTATAGATGGCACTACCGCGTTTAGCAGTACCTTTACAGTACTAAAAGGCGCTACCGTACTAGGATATGACGGGTCTTCGCCATATACTGCGAATACTTATAGACTAGGGGCCTTTGCAAATGTAACACCTGCTAATTCTGTTGTCCCCGTTAATACTAATGGTAGTATTAGTATCAGTGCTTCCACCGGAAGTTTTTTAAGTGGTACTTCTGTTATACAAGCAACATTTGATGTGCCAGTAATAGAGAATGCTACTGGTACTACTATTGCGACCTTTAAATTTAATTTAACAAAGTCATTAGCGGGGGTGAGTGCAGACCCAACTATTAATACGTCTACAGTATATGCATACCAGCGGTCTGCAACTACGCTAACTACTAATCCTGGCGCAGTTACAGTGAGTTTAGTTAGCGGACTTATAACGACTGAGACTCTTGCAAATGGGTGGAGTAAAACTATTCCTTCAGGTAGCGATCCTCTATATATTACTGCAGCCACTGCGTCAGGTACGGGCTCTACTGATACTATAGAGGCGGGAGAATGGGCGGGAGCTGTAATTCTTTCGCAAGACGGCGCTGCAGCAGACCCAAACTATACTTGGATTAAATATAGTCCTAATGCGGACGGTACAGATCTAGTAGATGCCTATGATCCAGGAGTTACAACTTATGTAGGGTATGCTTTTAATAAGACGACTGCTACAGAGAGTACTGTGAAGACAGACTATACTTGGAGCAGACTTGAAGGTGTAAATGCTGATAATAAGTATACCTGGGTTAAATACAGTGCTAATGCGGACGGTACAGGTCTAGTAGATACCTATACAGCAGGTACTACTAAATATATAGGTATGGCTTTTAATAGGACAACTGATACAGAGAGTGAGGTTAAGACAGACTATACTTGGTCTAAGATTGAAGGTGAAGACGGCACCCCAGCAGACCCAAACTATACTTGGATTAAATACAGTGCTAATGCGGACGGTACAGGTCTAGTAGATGCCTATACGGCAGGTACTACTCTTTATATAGGCATGGCTTTTAATAAGACGACTAATGTAGAGAGTACTGTGAAGACAGACTATACTTGGTCTAAGATTGAAGGTGAAGATGGATTACCAAACTATACCTGGATTAAGTACGGTACTGATGCTTCTGGAGCGAATATAACAGATACCTATACAGCAGGTACTACAACCTATGTAGGATATGCTTTTAATAAGACGACTGCTACAGAGAGTGCTATTGCTGCGGACTATACTTGGAGTAGACTTGAAGGTGTAAATGCTGATAATAAGTATACCTGGGTTAAATACAGTGCTAATGCGGACGGTACAGGTCTAGTAGATGCCTATGATCCAGGAGTTACTAAATATATAGGTATGGCTTTTAATAAGACGACTGCTGTAGAGAGTGCTGTGAAGACAGACTATACTTGGTCTAAGATTGAAGGCGAAGATGGTGTCACAAAGTATACCTGGGTTAAGTACGGTACTGATGCTTCTGGAGCGAATATAACAGATACCTATACAGCAGGTACTACAAAGTGGGTAGGCCATGCCTACAACAAGAATACTGCTACAGAGAGTGTTATTGCTACAGATTATATCTGGACTAAGATTGAAGGAGACCAGGGAACTACTGGTTACTCAAGTGCTCCTGTGATTATTTATAAACGTTCCGCTTCTTCAACAGACACTACTAAGCCCACGGGCAATACTACTTATACGTTCGCGACCGGTGCTACAGCATTTACTACTTCTAATGGATGGTACGCAGCACCTCCCACTGGTAGCGATAAATACTTATTTGTACAAACTGCTACGGCTTCTTCCAATACTGCTACTGACATAATTGCGGATACAGAGTGGTCAGGGGCGCAGCTTCTCTCAGTTAATGGAGATACTCCTGCAGGAGGCGTGCGGGGCGGTAGTATATTTACTATTGAGGAATCCTCGAATGCGAATATAACCAATCTCGTAGCTTCTGGGTGGGCTCAGTGGACTGGCGAAGCCGCTGATACTTTTACTAATGCTGATGCAGCATCAGTAGCGGCAGCAGTAATAGGACTTGCGAGTGACTCAACTATAAGACCCAATGATAGAATTACAGTTACTGATAATAGTGCAAACGTAGCGGGTACACGAATATATGTCGGGGCCGCTGCTACAGCATCTTCCGGAGTAGTAACTTCTAATTTTAGTTCATTGGTTGTAGAAACATTCCCAGGTAGTGTTATCGTAGATGGAACATTAAGTGCGTCTAAAGTAGCAGCAAACTCTGTCTTTAGTAATAGCCTTACTATAGGAAGTAACATGCTTTTGAATACTTCCGGTAAATTTTATACTACTGATAAAACTGCTTATGCTGATAATGATGCAGGGTTCTTTTTAGGGTATGACGGAGGCGCCCATAAGCTAAACATAGGCAATGCTACTAATTATATAAAGTGGGATGGGTCTGCTTTAAATGTAGCTGGTACTATTGCAATGACTGCAGGAACTATAGGTAGTACTGCAGCATCCACTATTGAATCTAGAGCAAATGGTGCTAATCAAGATTCTACCTTAGATATACTAGGAGGTAATCTAACAGGGCAGGTGGGAACTGTAGCAGTAGCCACAGTAAATACCTATGGTACGACTGCAGGAGGAGCCGACACAGGCAGTAGCAGGGCATATATGAATAGTAATGGGCTTGTCGTTGTAGACGGTAGTGGGCAGACAAGAGTAAAGATTGGAAATCTATCTGCCTTGTAGTAACCATAAAAAAAATATATCTTGACATAAGATCTCAATTTAGCTATAATTCTGTAATGGAGGAATATAATGACCGCAGCTGCATACAACCTGACAATCGACCAAGGCTCCGACTTTGCCATTCAATTAACATTGAGCGAAGGAGGAGCTGCTAAAAACCTGACAGGTTACTCTGGTCGGGCACAGATGCGCGTCAAAAAGACAGACGCCCTCGCAGCGGCGAGCTTTGTAGTTGACGTACTTGATGCTGAAGCTGGCATATTGAAGATGGCTATGAGTAATGCAACTACAACGAATGTTGCCCCAGGCTTATACTTCTATGACCTTGAGCTATATACTGCATTAGATGGAGTTGTAAGCCGTCTTTTAGAAGGCCAGGTTACAGTTACTGCAGAGGTTACACGATAATGGCCATATCAATACTAGTAGAACCAAGCGTAACTACCATCACGGCAAATTTAGCCCTCCCAGATGTTTCATCTAGTAGGGTGCTGATTGGCCCTATCGGCAGCTTGAGCGCTACAACCTTGCAGGAGGCTTTAGAGCAGCTTGCCGATCAAGATTTTCGACAACCTAGTACTCCCTCCGGAATAAATGTTCAGGAAGGGGATACTTGGTATGATACAGAAAATAATACATATAAAGTATACCGCGAAGTAAGTACAGGAGTATTTGCATGGACTGATATAGTCTTTACAAATACTGACTCCGTGCTTGACGCAGGAGCCTTTTAAGGCTAATCCGGAGACCTTCAAATGGCCCAAACAATTCAGATAAAAAGAAGTACTACTACAGCTACTCCCACATCCCTAGCAAACGGAGAATTAGCTTATTCCGCAAATAGTGGTAAGCTATTCATAGGTAACCCAGGTGGGGCAGCTGGTGATGTATATGCTGTTGGTGGTAAGTTTTTTACCGATATCATTGCAGGGGCTACAGCCGCTAATACAGCAGATAAGCTAGTATTACGAGATGGCTCTGGAAACTTTGCTGCTGGTACAATTACTGCAAATTTAACTGGTAACGTAAGCGGTAACGCAGGTACTGTAACTAATGGCGTATATACCACCGGAGATCAAATAATTGGTGGCAATAAAACTTTCAGTGCTACAATTAGTGGTAGTATTGATGGTAACGCAGCTACTGTAACTGGGGGTGTATACACTTCCGGAGACCAAACAATTGCGGGAGTTAAGACTTTTAGCTCTGAAATCGTTGCTGATATTAGCGGTAATGCTGGGGGTAATGCAGCTACTGTAACTAACGGCGTATATACCATCGGAGACCAAACAATTGGTGGCAATAAAACTTTCAGCTCTGCAATTGTTGGTAGTGTTTCTGGCAATGCAGGTACTGTAACTAATGGTGTCTACACTATTGGGAACCAAACAATTGCTGGCATTAAGACTTTTAGTTCTAAAATTGCGGGTAGTATTAGTGGCAATGCTGATGGTAACGCAGGTACTGCTACAAAGTGGGCAACCGCACGTAATCTTAGCCTTAGTGGTGATGCTGCTGCAACACTGATAGGCGTTGATGGTTCCGCCGCTGTATCTGGAGTTCTTACTCTTGCTAGTGTTAATGCTAATGTTGGCAGTTTTGGTAGTGCTACAGCGGTTCCAGTTGTTACTGTTAACGCTAAGGGTTTAGTTACAGGAATATCTACTGCTACTATTGCAACAAGCTTTAGTGTCGCAGCCGACACTGGAACTACCGATGTAGTTAACGGCGGAGAGACTCTAACCTTCTCAGGTGGAACTGGTGTTGCTACAACTGTAGGCCCGAACGAAGTTACATTTGCAATTGGACAGCCCGTTGGAATTACTGATAACGTAACATTTAACAATGTTGCGGTAAACGGTACTTTTACCTCCGATGATATTCAAGCTGCAACATTAACAGCCTCTGGTGACGTAGTAGTTACAGGTAACTTGACCGTAAACGGTACAACTACTACTATCAATACTAATACTATTGCTCTTGGCGACAACATTCTTATCTTGAACGCCGACGAAGCAGGTGCCCCTAGTCAGAATGCCGGTATAGAGATCGAACGTGGTACTAGTCTTAACGCAACTCTCCTCTGGAATGAGACAACAGATTACTGGCAGGTTTATGACGGCGTCACTACTTCTAAGATATTGACAGCGGGCAATTTTGCAACTTCTTTCACAGGTGTAATAGACGGCGGTTCATTCTAAAAAACTTTTTAAAAACTCCAGCGTATATACGCTATCAATAGGAGAGCCACATGGCCCAGACAATTAAACTAAAGCGTTCCGCTGTTAGTGGAAACATACCCAATTCTAGTCAGCTAGAATTGGGTGAACTCGCAGTAAATACTACGGATGGTCGTATGTATTTTAAAGATGGGACAGGTAACATTGTCTGGGTCAATAAGACTTCAGAGGTTACAGCGACTGCACCAACCTCCGGTGCAGGGTATCCTGTAGGGTATGTTTGGTATGTAGTCTAGTATGGCTATCAAGGTATGGACAGGAAGTGGGCTTAGTGATCCTACCCAAATCGTTGTAAAAGCCGATGCGGGTACTCTGCGTGCTGTAAGTTATATTATAGTAAAAGGTACAAATACCTTTAGTACTGTATGGTCTGCTATTTATGGTAGTCTTCGTGCTACTTCTACTGTCTTCAATACTACTACTTCTTTTAACACTACCTTTGATACCACTAGAAGTACTCAGGTAAGTACTACTACTGCGTTCCTAACAGTATTCAACACTACCGCTTCTACGAGTGCCACTACTGTGACCTCTAGAACTACTATTTTTGATACTACTCGATCTACCTCTGTAGATACGGGTACTACTTTCAATACCACATTCGATACTGCTAGAGATACTTTACGGTCTACAACTACTAACTATAATACTACCTTTGAGACTACTCGGGCAAGTAACACAGTATTTGAGACTTCCATAGGCACTAGCCGTAGTACAACTACTACGTTCGTAACTGCATTTGACACCTCTATAGGCACTAGCCGTGCCACCAATACCGTATTCAATACAAGTGTGGCTACTAGCACCAACCGGTCTACTACTACCACTTTTAATACTAATAGAGTTACCGAAACTTCCAGAACTACTGCGTTTGACACTGTGTTCGGCACTAGTGTAGGTACAAGTAGGACTACTGGTACAAGCAGGACTACCGGCACAAGTAGAGATACCACTACCACTTTTAATACTACTTTAGCTACTGCTACAAGTATAGGTACGTCTAGAGCTACCACTACAACTTTCAATACGGCGCAAAATACTACTACTGCATTCACCTCCAGTTTTAATACTAATACTGTGTTTAACACATCTGCGGCAACTACTACTACTTTTGTAACAACGTTTAATACTACATTAGGCACAAGCAGGGCTACCACTACTAGCTTTACTACCACTACTACGTATGACACGAACTTAGATACTACTACAGCCTTTGTAAGCAGTTTTAATACTACATTAGGCACAAGCAGGGCTACCGCTACAAGTATAGGCACTTCAACAGTATTTAACACGTCTACAGCATTCAATACTACTACAGCTTTCATTAGTACTTTTGGTACGAGTATAGATACAAGTAGAGTTACCGGCACTAGCCGCAATACTACAACTAGCTATAACACTACTATCGCTACACTTACATCTTTTGTAAGTACTTTTGGTACGAGTATTAGTACTGCTAGAGCTACGGGCACTAGTCGAGCTACAACTACGGCTTTCATTAGTACTTTTGGTACAAGCATTGCCACAAGTAAAGCGACTATTACAAGTAAGAGCACTACAACTAGCTATAACACTACTATTGCTACACTTACATCTTTTGTAAGTACTTTTGGTACGAGTATTAGTACTGCTAGAGCTACGGGCACTAGTCAAGCTACAACTACGGCTTTCATTAGTACTTTTGGTACAAGCATTGCCACAAGTAAAGCGACTATTACAAGTAAGAGCACTACAACTAGCTATAACACTACTATCGGTACGAATACAGCTTTTGTAAGTACTTTTGGTACGAGTATTAG
>Ga0255752_10003374_pt1 | contig 16775 bp, 18 predicted proteins | sample 011ome_25_FD_179952 | JGI IMG/M metagenome (GOLD analysis project Ga0255752, IMG submission 179952) | Coastal salt marsh microbial communities from the Groves Creek Marsh, Skidaway Island, Georgia - 011512CT metaG (version 2) | ecosystem: Environmental > Aquatic > Marine > Intertidal zone >... | reverse complement strand
TTCGGCATCATCGGCATCATCGGCATTGGTTTTATTTTTATCATTCGGATATGTTTCTTCATCTTGCACACGCGGATGCGATTGCGATTGTGGGTAGTATTGGTCGTGGATATACCGAAACACATGCACCTCTTTTTTTTGTCCAATTCGCCAACAACGGGCAATCGCTTGTTGCTCTGTTGCCGGATTAAAGTGTGGGCTAGGCAGGTAAACCTCGCTATAATTCTCTTGCAAATTCAGCCCCTCTCGACACATTTTTATTTGAGCTAGCAGAACATCAACCGGTTTACTTAGTATACTTGCTCTTTCACCATTCGGTACGCGACCATCGAATTTGGCGATACGAAGGGTTGATGTACTCTGGAGGTGTTCTTCAATTGCATCGATCTCCTTATAGTAATGACAAAAGACGATTTTACCGCATCCATTATCTTTACGATCTAATAAAGTTTTTAGCAGCTGCTTCATTTTGCTTTGCGAGTTATAAATGTCATTCACATTCATTTCGCTTGGGTAGCTGCTATCTCTTTCGCTTGTGTTCGTTGTCAATATACTGGTAAAATTTGAAATAACACGAGATAACATTGGCGGATAAGCACATACTTGCTGTGATCGAGCTAAATATTTCATACGCAATGATTTTTTATCCTCGGTCTCTTTTTCAATAGTCGATGCTATTGATTTTTGCGGCACATTACAGAAATTTAACAAGGAATGAAGGTGCCATGCGAATTCTTCCTCGGATACATTATCCCATTTTACAAAGATCGTATTTTCATGCAATTTTGGTAACTTTATCCCAGCACCAGCCTTGGTATTATAATACACATATTTTTTTGCGGCTTCGCTATATCGCTCATTGATGGTATACCAGACTGAACTATAGGTTAAACCAAATATACTGTACATCGTATACAGTTCTTTGCAATTATTTTGAATCGGTGTGCCAGTAACAAGCCAACAAATGGCGGTTTTCAAGGCAATAACGCCCTTGTATTCATTTGTTTTATGGTGACTGACATGATGCGCTTCATCGCATATAATACGATCCCATGATATTTGATGCAAGAGGGATAATGACCGTCCTCGTATTGTTTGCTTGACCGATGGCATTGAAATTTGGCCATAAGTGGTGATGATTACTTGACTGGCCGATTTAAGCTGAGATAGTGTCATTTTCATATTCTTGGGCCTTGAACCATGATAAACAACGGGTTTACATCCAGTCAACAACATCACATTTTTTTCCCATTGATCTAACAATGAACGCGGCAGCACAATAAGTGTTTGCTTTTTTATATTACACTTAACTAAGCCGAGCATAATAATTGTCTTTCCTAGCCCCATTTCCAACGCGAGAATGCCACCTGGTTTATGAGCTATTTCTGGCGGAATTGCGTCATCCGTCAACTCGGAGGACGGGGTATTCTTTTCTTTTCCGTAGCACCATCGAAAACAGTCTGTTTGAAAATCTTGGATGTCTAATTTATTGCGCTTCAAAAAGGACTTGAATTTCTTATCAGATGAGTCCATCTTTTATTGACCAGCTCGTCCGCAATTAATTATCGTCCGTAAAATTAGGTTTATTGTTGTTTTTGCTGTTGCAGTTGCAGTATTAGTAAAGTGTTACATAGACAATTTTTGAAAAAAAGTTTTCAATTTTTTTCAAAACCGGTAAAAACCAGGATATAAAAATCCACGGATTAATTATCATACATATTATCGTAATAATTTAAATGCATTTTCACATAATCAATTGCACTGTCTACATTCGTGAATTTATTTTTATATTGCACTTGATTTAAAGGGACGGTGATTTCAATTTCAGCGGTTTTAGGTAACAATGTAATGATAAATTCATCGCATTTATGCATACATTTATATAATAAGGTATTTTCTTTTTTTTGACATTGCCACCGAGTCTGGGTATGAGACTGGGGTTGGGTCTTGTCAAAAAAAGGATGTATAATATTAAAAATTGTTTCCATTATTAATATTATATATGCTCTTATCTTTATATTAATTTTATAAAATATTCGCACTTGATATATGTATTACGATTTACCCATACAGGGGGTCGAACCCTGAATCTCAAGGTTAGAAGCCTTGCGCGTTATCCATTACGCTATACGGGCACTAGTAATCATATACAAAGCTCTCCTCAGCTGGATTTGAACCAACGACCTAAAGATGCCTTTTTAAATACTACAGTCTTCCGCTCTACCACTGAGCTATAAGGAGGTTTCTTAAAAGAAAAATAAAAAATAAAAAGTTTTTAAAATTTAAAACCATAAAAAGGGAAATAATAAAATAATAGGGTCTGTGGGGTTCGAACCCACGCGCTAATGTAGCATTGGGTCTTAAATCCAACTCCTTAACCACTCGGACAAAACCCCTGTTTTATTATTTATTTTAAATGTTTTTATTATATTATGAATTTTATTATATTATGAATTTTGTTATATTATAAAAATTATACTTCCCTTATAATTGTCCGCTGCCGCCATTTATTTGCTGTCCGCTGCCGCCATTTATTTGCTGTCCGCTGCCGCCATTTATTTGCTGTCCGCTGCCGCCATTTATTTGCTGTCCGTTGCCGCCATTTATTTGCTGTCTGTCGCCGCCATTTATTTGCTGTCCGCTGCCGCCATTTATTTGCTGTCCGCTGCCGCCATTTATTTGCTGTCCGCTGCCGCCCTACAAAATAAAAAAGGAAAGTAAGAGATAGGAGAGTAAGAGATAGGAGAGTAAGAGATAGGAAAGTAAGAGATAGGAGAGTAAGAGAAAAAAATTAGTATCATATTGGTCATAATATAATGACTGGGTCAATTCATCTTTTAGTAAAGCATGAATTATGTTGCCACTATATAATGTATAAAAGCTGTAATATAGCTTTAAACATGCATGAGGTTTTGTTTTTGGTTTGTGAGACCCATTTACAACTCACACTATATAACCATGTATACTCTTTAAATATTTTATTTTAAATATATATTTAAAAATTATTTGTGTATATTTAATAGATATAATTAATAATAGAGATGGAATCCTCACTTCTAATTGATTCAGCTAATCTCTATGACCGCATTATTATTAAAAACAATTCAAAAAACAATGATGAATGTCCAATTTGTTTGGAATCTTTTTTAAATAAGCAAATTATGTATTTACCTTGCAAACACATGTTCCATTCGTCATGTATAAAACAATCTTTTCAAAATAAACTTTATACTTGTTCTTTATGTCGCCACGATTTAAAAACGGCTTTAACTAAAATTAATTATAAATTTCCATTATTAGACGATTTTATGTTTTTGTATAATTCATATTTATATTCTAATTATAGTCATGGTCACGGTGACGAACAGTCCGGTCAGATACCTTTAATTTATACCTATCTTTACATAACTGACAGAAACAGTGATATAATTGATTACTTATTAGAATCAATTTCTTTATCAGAGACGTCGGATAATATTCCTGAATTGGGAGCCGATTTGGGTCCCTATTTTGGAGCTGATTTTGGAGCTGATTTTGGAGCTGATTTTGGAGACGAAATAGAGCATGAACATTAGTTATTTATTGCATATATAGTATTATTGCATATAGTATTCGGGAAGATTTGTGTATATATTATAAAATAGTGAGCCTATTAACCCGCCAATCAGAGAACCAGCTATAATCTGTTTTATAGAATGTTTTTTACTACTATAGCGTTGCCACCCAGTTAACAACGCTTGACAAACTGCCGCACCAATCATTACGGGATTTTTGAAATAAAGAATAATAAAGGTAAGCTCGGAAACGGTGCATTGTAGATGACCAGATGGCATGCCGTAATTTTCATGGATTGTTAAATAATTTGACATTGTCGGTTTTAAATAAGGAAATTCAGGATCATTTTTGCTTTCGGGACGAGGTGCTTGTAAGGTGTTCTTAATAATCACATTTATATAATGACTTATAATTTGCCAAGCAAAAACAAAAGCATATGGATAGGGACTGCTCATATTTTGATAGTATAGACCAACAACAATAAAGGCAAGCAATATATTAGGCCCGTGATATCCAAGAAAAGAGAGATTTTCTTTTATTTGGTTCATTTCGAACATTTTTTTCTTTTATATATTACACTCCTTTTCTTTTTATGCGTTTTCTTTTTCTTTTTATGCGTTTTCCGCTTGGTTCCTCCGTTTTTTACCGTCAGGCGGCGGCGGCGTTTGCGCGGGGATTCCGCGGATGTTTCGGGTGAGTGGTTGACTTGGCGGCTGTTAATCATCTGATAAATCGTTGTATTCGCTAGACGATAATCGGGTTTTTCTCCATTTTGGCGAGCGTATTCATCTATTTTTTGTCTAATTACTGAGGTGGGGTCGTTAATTTTAAACAATCCAGTAATACCTAATTCCTCTAAGGACATCAGAAGGTTTTTGAGAAAATCGGGGGAGTAATTTTTTTTATAGTCATCGATATGAATAGCTATATTTGCTATTATATTAAAATACAAAGTATCGTATTTGGTGTAGTCATCTCCGGTTCGGAGGTTTTCGGTTAATATACTAGAGTAATTGGCTGATTCAAGTAAGGTGTCCCCATAACATTTATAGATGTTATGAATATTTTCTATGAATTTATCGGTATCTGTTTTAAATACACTAACATGACAATCGGCATAGTTAATGCCATGAGAGAAGTTTAATCGATGGAATGAATTCTTTTGATAACATTTACTACCGACGCAATCATATTTACATGGCGTTTGTTTCTTTACTTTCTCCAAACTGTTTTTCAATTCTGTCTTAAAATTTTCTTCCATTTTAATACATTTCTCGGGTTTAGACATTTATATAGTGTGCATATTTTATAGTGTGCATATAATATATAGGAGAAATGCCAAAAACAAGGATGAATAGAACTATTTTAACAGGGCGCCGCCCGACAAAAAAAAGAGCAACGATGTCTAGCACTACCACCGCAGCAAGCAAGGGTATTGCGGCGGCAATCGTTCCGACCTTTTTACATATGCTAAATACGGTTAAATTATTTCACTGGAAAACATCGAGCTTTGCCACCCATAAAGCGACAGACGAATTGTACGGGAATTTAAACAATAAAATTGACGAATTTGTGGAAGTCATGCTTGGTAAAGATGAATTAGGGGGTCGTGCTAAACTTTTACAGGTGAGTATGATTAAACTCACGGTTTACAGCAATAACAATGCGTTTAAAAAACAGATTGAATCTTATAAAAAATTCTTGATTGACTTATCCAGTGAAAAAAATGGATTTAATACGATAATGAATGCGGATTTATTGGCTATTCGCGATGAACTATTAGCGCATTTTAATCAATTTTTATATTTATTATCCCTAAGATAAAGTTATGTATAAATTATAAATTATAAATTATAAATTATAAATTATAATTTATTAACGGAATGTGTTTACTTGCACATATTAAACAAGAGACGATTGTAAATGTAGTTAATACCAAGCATTAAAACAACCACAATAGAATTCATTATGAAATTCTTATTGCGTTTCATATTCTGAAACAAAAAGACTAAATTAATTATCGCAATTATCATAATTATAAAATAAAACACGGATATTCCATGGAATAACGAACAGTATTTTTTGTCCATCGGCGAAAAAAGATCATTAAATTCTTGAACAAGTGACATATATATTATAACAAATATTTTTTATTTTTTATTCTATTTTTTATTTTTATCTTCTTTTTCTTTGTGTGTTAATTTTACATAAAATATATAACTAAGTCCCATTAAAAATATAAAATTGGGGATAAAAATTCCATACGCACCATTAATTAGCCCATATGAAAAAGAAAGTATTTGGGCAGTTATATTTGCAACAACCCATGTCCAAGGCAAACTAGTTGTATTGTGCGTATCATATATTTTTTGGATTAGAGTACTAAAAGATATTAAACCAAGCATGCCAGCAACACCAACTAAACCTTCGTATTTCCCCATTTGTATATATTGTTAATAGATATATAATAATTTATTGTAATTTATTTAATTTATTGTAATTTATTGTAATTTATTGTAATTTATTTAATTTATTGTAATTTATTTAATTTATATAATGGTTAATTAATACTAACACTTGCATGGTCTGTGAAAAAAATTGAAAACTTTTTTGGTAATATATATATAATAACTCCCCCAACAAAAAGACAGACAAAAACAGACAAAATGGTTTTAATCGTTATTAATGGCGAAGATTTCGAGCAGTGTGACGATTGCGGGAATGTTTGGGATGGTAATGCCCAATGCAATTGTTGGCAATGGAACTGGCAACTTCATTATTATGATCATAACGGCGACGACGACGAAGCAGCAAATGACAGCGGTTACGAGGAATGAATAAACAATAAAAAAATTTCGTTTTTTCTTTTTTATTCCATTCGTTTATTCCTGTTCAAAGCAATCGTTCAATTTTCTCGGCGAATTCATCTAATTTTGGCGGCGTCAATTGCGTATAATCAAGTAGGCGAGTAGTATCGCCATAGGTTTGCGGCTGAACACCATTCACATGAAGCGAGTAAGGCCAGTGTGAAGTGGTGCGGCGGTCTTCAAAATACTTACGGCGTTTTTTTTGCTGAGCGGCGGTATTCTGGGGATGATTTTTCGGAAGCATACAAATGTATTGCACAATTCGTTCTTCGCCAATCTGGCCGTATTGGTTTTGGTGAAAGGTCCGCGAGTCCCACAACACTAAACTGCCAGCGGACACTTTTAATACTCGTTTGGAATCTGCAATCCGTTCCAAATAGTCATGATCAATAAGCAACCAATTTTTTTTGCCAGTGATATTTTTTTCTTTCATATAAGTCTCGTGTAATAGATGAGACCCTTCATACACGACGAGCGTCCGCTCTTCATTACTGGTCAGCGCCACGAAGCCTTGGACACACGCAAGTCCTTTCGTATCAGGCGCTTGGTCGGTGTGTGTCCAAATGCGGTCCTTGGATTTTTGGTCGGACGGGATCCAGCACGACCCATCAAATCCAGTAGTCAGTTCATTCGTTTCCCAAATAGCGCGAAAGGGCGCTTGTACTTCATCGAGGGTACGAAGGTACCACGCATGGCGCTGATGTCCAGCTTGGCCAAATTTGAAAATTCCGTGAGGATCATTCTTTTTATGCTTTTCAGTTATCTGCGGATTAGTGGACAACCAATCTTTAAAATACTCTTTGGCGGTAGCCACTTGCGCCTCGGTAATCACATTATCTATGATTGCGTAACCTTTGGCGACAAGGTCAAACTTGGCCTGCAAGGCGGCGGCAGTAGCAGTAGCACTAGCAGTTGTGGATTGCATTTTACTTTTTGATGAGTCTTTAGAAGGGTTTATGTGAGGTAATATAACTTTTTATATGAAAAGCATTTCAATTTTTTTCACAATTTTATTATTTCTCCCGAGCTTGGACCCGAGCTTGGACCCGAGCTGAAAATGAGATATCGGTGATTAAATAAGGCATGTATTTTGTGACTAGATCATAAAGAGATATTGAAAAAAATTGAATAGTATTTTAAAAAATAATATAAGGCAACCCAAACCAACCAAACCGAGTAAAATGGATACACGCGGATTCGTGAATGTATGCAAAACCATGAAAAGATATCTGGAAGACATTCATTCAGAACAATTTTGTAGCAAATTGTGTAAGGCCAGCTATATGCACATAATGTTCTCCTACATGCTTTCGAACCAAGCGAAATATATCCTCCTCCGCCCTCAATTTGCCAATTTCCGTTTGACCGTAATGAAAAAATGTGATGAAATTCGTCTTGATGCTGAAGATTGCAAAAGCAGATTGGGCGCATGGGGTCTGGGCATCGAAACATACGATGAGTACAACAAGTTAATAGATATTTTACTAGAAATGATGATGTTTTTGGAAGACCACGGCGTGCCCACCCCGTATGCCAGCAGCAAATCGCCGACAAAACCAGTAAGGCCAGTAAGTATTCCGGTTAATGTATTGCCACGACGATCAGCTCGCCTCATGGCCAAGAATAAATGAGCAACACCGCAAGAATTGATGAATAAACGAATAAACGAATAAACGAATAAACGAATAAACGAATAATAAAAAACAATCCTTGTTGCACAATAAGGTTTTTTCACTCTTTATAATACTCTACCATTCGCAAATATTATAGATTTGAACACCCACCATTAGGTTAGATTGAGGATGTTTATCCTCTTTGAATAAAGATTGAAGAGAGATTTAATCTCTTTTTTATTTTATTATATATTATAAAATATTATAAATATTATTTTTGTATAAAAATAGTGCAATGACTGCTATTACGCTACTATAACTTGTATAATAACACCATATAGAACCTTGTGAATCAGTTTTTAATTTTCCATAGAAAAATCCAAATAAAGGTAATACGCATATCGCAATAATTAAAAGATAACTTTTATTCCAATATATAAGAAGCGGTAGAATAATAACAATTGCCCAAATGTAATGTAATACACGATGATAATAATTTGAAGTGCCCCAATCTAAATGACCCATATTTGTTACAGTAGTACATACTTTTTCAATTTTTGAAAAGTGTATAAAATAAATAAGTATAGCACACATAATCGTATAAAGAATCATAAATTGTTTATTTAATTGTGTTAATTTTTTCCAGGGAAAAACATATAATGCGCCCCATAAAGCAAAAATGGGTTGCGAAAATAATGTAAATGGAATTAAAGACATGGTAATGGTTTTATTCCATGTCGTACATCCTTTTCGTGGGTTAGTTAGCCACAATAAAAGTTCATCAAACTGCATACCGCACCAACCAATTAAAGCTACACCTATCCATTGAAAATGCGGGATGCCGGAGGTTAATAAATAAACGATTGAAAGAAACGATATTGTTGTTGTGCGTATACTACTTTCAACACTATAACACATTATATTATTTATTAATATTTAAGTTTGAAAATAATAGTAAGAGAGATTATTATTATTTTCTATATATTTCTTATCATTTAATTACTTTTTTGTATACTCGCCAATCTGGCGCACCCCCAGCCTCCGCCTCCCCGCGTCCGCTTGCTTTAAAGATTGCCCCCGAGCTTGGCACCGAGTTTTGACGCAAACCGGAAATGAGTAGGGAAACGGGATATCGGTGATAAAAAAAATGCCCTTAAGAGCACTCTTTTTTTTTGGGACAAGCCTTTATTTGCCTACTATCATTCTGTCACTGTTTATTGGATTTCTTATACCCACTCAATTGCTTCTGGGCATAAAATCGAATAGAGTCATTGGGCGTTTTAATTGATTTATAATGTTCGGGCTGCAAACTTTTAATAGCTTCATACAAAGTGCGGTAGCCTTTGCGCCCGCCCTGAGACGACCATGTTAGAAATTCTGCTCTGGTTGAAATGTTATTCGCCTTCAAAATTTTATTGACCTGTAATCTTAAATCATTTGTTTTTTTCATCTTCTTCGCTGGTGTATTCACTGGTTTCTTAGAATAAAAGTTAGTTAACTGGGTTTGGTGGGAAGGCATGGTTAGATTGTTTATTGTAGATGAGTTCCGTGTTTATTGTCAATTCAATTTTATTCATAATGGTTAACTGGCGCACCCCCAGCCTCCGCCTCCCCGCGTCCGCTTGCTTTAAAGATTGCCCCCGAGCTTGGCGCCGAGATTTGCCCCAAACGGGAAATGAGTAGGGAAACGGGATATCGGTGATAAAAAAATGCCATTAAGAGCACTCTTTTTTTTGGGGACAAGCCTTTATTTCAGTTGTTGAGAAACCTATACCATCTAACTATTTATATTTCACCAAGAATCTCATACCATTTATCTATTTCCAAGATAATATGACCGTAATGGACTTTCCGAGAAGGGGTAGGGTTGAATGAACCCTCTTCCTTGAATAACCTAAAATCTGCCGCTGACAAGGTGATCGTGTCTGGACCTTTAATCAAGTATGGTTCAATCTCACCGATCATTTCGTGCTTGTCAAAAGGTTGTTTTAATCCTTCACCCGATTCGTATCTAACTCCATCGGTATACGTTATGGACCCCCACACACCATGCTCTATTTTCAAAAAGGCCTTCATTTTCTCCAACAACCCTACTAAAATCGGCGATTCCGGTGGAGTTGCGGTGTAATGTGTAATGTATGCCTGAATCTTTTTGCGGAAAGCCCGAACTTTTTTGTCCCTTTCTCGCTCTTCAAAATACGACAAGAATACCAACGATGGTTCGGTCAACAAGTAGTCAAATAACGCTATCACTTCTGACTCTTTTTGAAATGGTTTTTTCAACAATTGTTTGAAGAGCAACTTAAAACACACGTTGTTTGAGTGTATTACTCTTGATACACTCCAATCCTCGTGATCTTCGTCATATTCGTCATCACCTCGCATACCATCATATGGGTGGGGCTCTTCTGCTTGGTATTCTCCCATATCATAAGGAGGAGGAGGAGCAGGTGTAGTTTCTCCTCCTTCTCTTTCATAGGGAGGGGGGGCACTTGATCCCCGCCCTCCCTCTTCGTGTCCTCTATCATAAGTCATGCCGGTAAATTTATATGTGGTCTTTCGCTTTATCTGTATTCGTTATATTGTATCTGGTTCTTTGTGGGGTTGCTCCTTCTAATTCAGTGGAAAAGGATTCAATTTTTTGCAACTTTCGATTTGGTTGTGGAGACCTCTTTGGAGACCTCTTTGTGATATAGTATAATTATTATATAACGACGCTACCACCCCCTGCCTCCGCCTCCCCGCGTCCGCTTGCTTTAAACATTGGCGGCGAGTTTTGCCTCTAAACGGGAAATGAGTAGGGAAACGGGAAATGAGTGATAAAAAAAACCCTGTAATTTTGTGTAAAAAGAGAGAAAAAAACTTACCTGTTTGGGACTATGCCTTTATTTCGTTTTTCTCTCTTCTATTCTATTTTTTCTTTGTATTTCAGAGCGAACGCTCCCACAACTGCCCTTGGACTTCCAGGGGGTGTTCGCCGAGCAATGCTTCTTCTAATTTGCGCGTGAAATGACGGCAGGTGCATTTGCAATCATTTTCCGGTTGCGCGAACATATCATAATCCGGTTGGCGTTTCTTTTCTTGGCAAACAGGACGACCGGACTGATGATGTGCACAACATTTGCATTCTGCGAGAACTCGTCGCATCCGGATCATCGCCAATTCGGGGATTTCCATCATATCGCGCATGAAGTTTATGAAACAGAAGTTGCTTCCGCTGCCTTTATAATACGACCCGTGATTAATCAAGCCACGCATGGCTTTGTTGAACTCGGTTTCGATTTCTGATTGAATTTGAAGCACTTCTTTCAGGGAAGGTTTCAAATTAAACCCAGTTCGTAAGGTCTCGGCGACATGACTCTTTCGCACTTGTATCCCCATAAACATCCAAGCACATGCCACAGATTCTGGTTCAATATTGTTAGCAATTTCTAACATTTTTTTGTGTCGTTTTTCGCTGCTGGATTGGCGGGGAGTTTGTGTGGTGGGTTGTGTTTGTGTCTGCGTGTTTTTGAACAGAATCGCGGGTGGGGGTAGAGGCGAAGACAAGAGACAACAATAGGGACCGGTGTGTGTGTGGTTTGGAGGAGGAGTACGGAAGACGTTTTCTTCTTCTTCGTTGTTGGTTACGCGAAGGGTGGCGATGTCTGGGATTTCATCCTCGCGGTCCTCGTCATAAAGACCCGGTGTGTAAACCCGACCACCCTCGGGGGAATCGTCTTTACACCACTCGGGCGTACTACATTGTATAAGGGGTGGGGGAGGAGTTCGGTAAAGAGGACTGTGTGTGGAGGGAGAGGGAGAAGGAGAGGGAGAGAGCGAAGGCGTGGTCGTAAAGAAGTGGTCTGGTGTTGGTGAGCGTTGCAAGTGCATCTTCCCACCAGTAGACGCAAATGCTGAATTCCACTCGGGCGTAGATTGTGTGGTATGGGCTTGTCCCGCCTGGCCAACTTGCGTGGCGGGGTCCTGAATTGCTTTCCGAAACATGTCAAAAGAGGATTTAATTTGTTGGATTTTCCATTCTTTCTCATCCTCGAGGATTCTCTCCTTGAGCCGCTGGGTGACGGGGGTATATGGTGTGGCTGCCATTTCGTTTGCTTTACGGGTTGCTTTGCTTTTGTTTTGTTCTTCAATTTGTTGTGTGTTATTATATTATAATTTTTCAAAAAGCAATTCAATTTTTTTCACCTACAATAAATTGAATTGCTTTTTGAAAAATTATAATAGACAAGTCCTATTTTCATCCCGCATCCGCCACCCCCTGATATTAATATCATGATTTCCCACTCAAATAACGACGAAACTCTGTTTATTTCTGAAATATTAAATCTCGTCTCATCCACACACAATAAAAATGTAGTAGGCAATTCTCACCTGAATAACAATATTGTCGAACATATTTTTCAAAAATTATCCACACGCCTCGGTATTACTGTTTTGCAACGCAATTTTAAATTTCTCGCTGTTGTAAAATTAAAAGTCAATGAAGCAATTTCCGCGAAAAATTTACATCCTATGATCCACGCCGCTAAGCAATTACACGAAATCATTTCTTGTATAGAACAAGGAATTGTTATCCAATATTAATGTTAATCGGGAAGACTTGCTTCCTTTTAACCCCTTGGATTATTTTTAAAGAGAGATTTTTACTCTTTTTTTACTAATTATTTTATTTATTTACTTTTCAAATTCTCTCATTACATGATACTCTACCACCATCTGCATCCGCCCACTGCATCCGCACCCACCTCTTTCTCCAATAATTTGCACTCTATATACCCGACTACCTCCTTTTCCATTCAAACCGGAAATGAGTAGGGAAACCAGATATCGGTCAGTAAAAAAATCCCGAGAGATTATTCTTCTTTTTTCAATATTTATTTACCCTTTCACAAACACGGCGCATTCTTACTTACCTATTATGCCTGCGCTCCTTTACCCGCATTTCGCGTCATCAACCGAGCCGACCGCCGAGGCAACACTTTCACACTTACCCGCTTCATTGGTCTTTCACTTTCGGCATTTTCTTCTTCCGCTTGGCGTTCATCAAAAGTCTTATCCAGATATTTATTTATTATCTCTAATTTTAGGCGCGACGAACGCCGACGCATGTCGCCTTCGCTTGACAAGTAACACTCCAACTCCGCCAGCGTATCGGCAAAACGGTGACTCAACTTTCCGTGATCGGGAAACATCTTCATGCGATGGTTCCGGCACATCCCGCCATCATTCCATAGGTAACGCGATTTACAAAACTCCTCTCTCTTTCTGCACATTTCCTCTTTAAAAATATCAAAACGACTATCTCGGTTCATCAGCTCTTTTACTTGCGGCAATAAGATAAATTCTATCATCGCTTTCACTGCATATATCTTTTCCTCCACACAGGCCATGGTATGGGGTATTTTTTCGATCTCCGCCAAAAACCACCACAGCTGATCCGTCACATTTCTAAATAATTTTGATTCTTTGCGATCCAACCCGTTTACATGTGATTCCATCTTATTTTATTACTATTACTAAGCTTAATCTTTATCTTTTTTATAAAAGTTTTTCAATTTTTTTCATTTCTTTTACTATATATCCATACCCTACCACCATCCGCATCCGCCCACCACCCTTATCTAATACTTTACTCTCATATACCCGACTAACTCCTTTTCTTTTCAAACTGGATATGAGTAGGGAAAACAGATATCGGTCAGTAAAAAAATTGCTTCATGCAACTCCTTTTTTCTCTCTTATAATTTATTTCGATCCTTCCTCTACTCTTATTCCTCTACTCTTATTCCTCCGCTCTATACTCAATTTCACTTCCCGTCCAGTATCCCACAAATTCTGATTCGCTGTCGTATACTTTCATGCTATCGGGGTCACAATTATAGGTTGATCCGTTGTATGTTATTTCCACGACATCAATCTCTTCTTCTTCCTCTTCCTCATTTTTCGGAATTTCTTCCTCCTGCAGCTCCCCAGACAGCACTTCCGCTACTTCCGTTGCTGCCGCTACTTCCGTTGCTGCCGCTACTTCCGCTACTTCCGCTACTTCCGTCTTTTTTTTCGGCACGCGCGATTTCTTTTCTTTCGCGGGCTTTACTTCTTCGCTTGTCGGTTTCACCACCTCCGCTACTTCCGTTGCCCCTACTTCCGCTACTTCCGTTGCCCCTACTTCCGCTACTTCCGTCTTTTTTTTCGGCGCCCGCGTTTTCTTTTCTTTCGCGGGCTTTACTTCTTCGCTTGTCGTTGGCACTTCCGCTACTTCCGTTGCCCCTACTTCCGCTACTTCCGTCTTTTTTTTCGGCGCCCGCGTTTTCTTTTCTTTCGCGGGCTTTACTTCTTCGCTTGTCGGTTTCACCACCTCCGCTACTTCCCCTACTTCCGTTGCTCCCACTTCCCCTACTTCCGTTGTCCCACTTTCCTCCTCATCTGTCATCGTTTTCATCAACTCCATTATCTTATCATCCACCATTCCACCTTTCGTCAACACCTTCTTCGCCTTTTTCTCCGGACGACCACGCTTCTCTTTCTTCTCCACACCCTCTTCCGTCTTCAAGTACGCTTTTACCTCCTCCAATTCTAACCCATACTTACCGCTCAACTTTACTAACATCTCTTCCACATACTTCTCCACGCACTTCTCCACGCACTTCTCCACACCTTTCAACATATTCGATTTAATACTCATTATTTATAATACGCCTTCGTTATTATTATTTACATTCTTTTTTAAAAGCAATTCAATTTTTTTCATTTCTCCATACACCCCTTACTTTATCTTCCTTCTCATCTCATTTATTACTACCACCACCACCACCACCACTACATTCTTTTTATTATATTATACTTAAATTAATAATATAATAAGCTATCATAATTACCACATAGAACCCCATCCACCACCACCATCATTGGCCGCAATCGGTTCATTTGACATTTGCATCATTTGTTGCATCCCATTGTCTTGTCCAGGTTGTTGTTGCTGTAATTGCTCAGGTGGGAACTTAGTTGGCATTGAAGATAACATTGGATTTGAGGGCAATAACTGACTTCTGTCTAAATAATCAGCTTGACTTGGTTGATGTTGTTGTGTAACCATATTTCCCATCGGTTGCGAAACACGCACAACATTTTTCCCATTTTGTTCCATATTTTCTCTCACTATATCATTTTTTCCCCCAATTAAATTCATTGTACGATCAATTAATATATTGAATTTTGCGCCAAGTTTAGTTTGCATTGTTGCTAATATTATTATAAACGGAATTATAAAACTTATTTCATTAAATTTAGGGTACTCTTCACCACTATAAGTAGGGATATAGTTAATTATTTTATTCGTTATCCATATTGCTAATATAATCAATATGACTTGTCCGACACTTTCTGCTAAAATCTCAATACTACCTTTCGTTTCATCTTCCTCTGGTATAATATGCTTAATCCCTCGCAATATAAGTAAAACCGGAATAATCGTCAATAATGTATATTGAACCATATTCATAATCCGACTTTTATTCTCATTATCAAAATTAAATACATAGTTTAAAAATCCACTTGATTCATTTTGAACAGATTTTACACTTTCTGTAATTTTATCCATTATGTTTTATAAAAAGAAATTAAAATAATAATTTTATATATTGTATAAATGTTGCGCAGAATACTTGAAGACAATAAACACAATTCTACCAAAGAACATAAACATGACGAATATCAATACATTAATCTTATTCGTGATATATTAAATGAAGGCATAATGGAGAATGGTCGTAATGGAAATGCTAAAACAATTATCGGAAGTGCTATGCATTTTTCTTTAGCTAATGGAATAATACCGATTTTAACTACAAAAAAGGTTGCTTGGAAAACATGTAGCAAAGAATTATTTTGGTTTATCAAAGGTTCAACCGATAATAAAATTTTACAAGAACAAAAGGTCGGTATTTGGAATGGAAATGCTAGTCGTGATTATTTAGACGAAATTGGTCTTTACGAAAGAGAAGAGAACGATTTAGGACCTGTATACGGTCATCAATGGCGGCATTTCAATGCGCCTTATGGAACATGTCACGATGATTATAGTGGTAAAGGTATCGATCAAATCGAATATATTATTAGTAGTTTAAAAAACCCAGATACAAGAAATTCTCGCCGATTAATTATGTCAGCTTGGAATCCTTGTCAGCTTAGTGAAATGGCTCTACCACCTTGCCATATTTTAGCACAATTCAATGTAACAGATGGCGATAAATTGTCATGTAGTTTATATCAACGCAGTGGAGATGTTGGGTTGGGTGTTCCATTTAATATAGCATCTTATAGTTTGTTAACCCATTTAATTGCGAAACATTGTGGTTTAATTGCTACTGATTTCTACTACCATTTAGGAAATTGCCATATATATGACGATCATGAATCGCAATTAACCGATCAAATTACCAGAACGCCTTTTCCATTTCCCACAATTAATATAAAAAATATTAAAGAAAAACTTGAAGATTATTCTTTAGACGATATTGAAATATTAAACTATGTTTCTTACGAAAATATAAAAATGGAAATGCGAAAATAATGGAAATAAATTATATTTATTGATATTATAATTTATGAGTGGAGCAGCAGGAATTGCCGCAGCAAAAAATCGAAGAGCTAGACAAGACCCTAATAAAAAACCGATTATAGACTGTAATACACTAAACGGTTCTTGTTCAATACAAGATAAATCGAAATCACAAATGCA
>Ga0255752_10003372_pt1 | contig 16778 bp, 11 predicted proteins | sample 011ome_25_FD_179952 | JGI IMG/M metagenome (GOLD analysis project Ga0255752, IMG submission 179952) | Coastal salt marsh microbial communities from the Groves Creek Marsh, Skidaway Island, Georgia - 011512CT metaG (version 2) | ecosystem: Environmental > Aquatic > Marine > Intertidal zone >... | reverse complement strand
ATATCGCCCTCCAGAAGTGCTTCCCGCACCTTGGTCGAACTGATGCGGGTGTCTTCAAGCGTGTGCGCAGGCAATTCTTCAACTTCGAAGCCGAACACCTTGCCCAGATTGAGCAAGCTATCGAACGACCCCTCCCGATTGCGACCAAACCGGTGGTCGTAACCGACAATCACCGCTTGAGGACGGATGCCATCTGCGAAGAGTTCGCGCACATAATCCAGCGGCGACATCCGGGACAATTCCAATGTGAACGGTTGGATGACGAGGTGGTCCAAACCAGCCCCCTCCAACAATTGCCGACGCTCTTCAATGGTGTTGATGAGCCGCAACTGATGGGTGTCAGGGTGAAGGACCGTTCTCGGGTGCGGATGGAACGTCAACAAAACTGAGGCAGCGCCCAACTCGGCTGCGCGAGTTTTCAACAAGTCCAACACCGCTCGGTGCCCCACGTGTACCCCATCAAACGTCCCAATCGTCAGGACAGTGGGCACTTCGGATGAAAATTCGCGGGCGTTGAAATGGACTTTCACTTTTACAAAGATAGGTTGGTAATCTCGCGGATTACCTTGTACTTTTGCGCCGAAATTAATTGGCACAAATCGCCTTACAGCTCATGTCTCAACAAGGAACCATAGCCCAGGTCATCGGACCGGTTGTCGATGTAAGTTTTCCAGCGGGGGTACCGCTCCCCAAAATTTTGGATGCGTTGACCATCCAGCGAGAAGGAGGAGACCTCATTCTTGAAACCCAAAAACACATTGGTGAAGACACCGTGCGTGCCATCTCCATGGATGCGACGGAGGGCCTTTCGCGCGGCATGAAAGTGACCGCGACCGGAAAGGGCATCACCATGCCGGTTGGGGATCAAATCAAAGGCCGGTTGTTCAATGTAGTAGGCGATGCCATTGACGGAATCGTGGCAACCGATAAGACCAACGGTCGTGAAATTCACCAAGAAGCCCCGAAGTTCGAAGACTTGTCTACAGCGACGGAAGTGTTGTTCACGGGGATTAAGGTGATTGATTTGATTGAGCCGTACGCAAAGGGTGGAAAGATTGGATTGTTCGGTGGTGCGGGTGTAGGCAAGACGGTATTGATCATGGAGTTGATCAACAATATCGCGAAGGGATACGAGGGGATTTCGGTTTTTGCCGGTGTCGGTGAGCGCACCCGTGAAGGAAATGACTTGTTGCGTGAGATGATTGAATCGGGCGTAATCAAGTACGGCAAGGCATTCCAGGAGAGTATGGAAGCAGGCGGTTGGGACCTTTCGAAGGTGGATACCAACGAATTGGCCAATTCCCAGGCAACGCTCGTGTTCGGCCAAATGAACGAGCCTCCCGGAGCGCGTGCTCGTGTAGCACTGTCAGGTTTGACGGTTGCGGAGTACTTCCGTGACGGGGATGAGGAGTCCGGAGGACGTGACATTCTGTTTTTCATTGACAACATCTTCCGTTTCACGCAAGCCGGTTCTGAGGTTTCGGCCCTTTTAGGACGGATGCCTTCAGCGGTGGGATATCAGCCCACCCTGGCAACGGAAATGGGCGCGATGCAGGAGCGCATCACTTCGACCAAGCGTGGCTCAATCACCTCGGTTCAGGCGGTATACGTACCTGCAGATGACTTGACTGACCCTGCACCTGCGACAACGTTTGCTCACTTGGACGCGACCACTGTATTGTCACGTAAAATTGCATCTTTGGGAATCTACCCAGCGGTGGATCCGCTTGATTCAACTTCACGAATCTTGACGCCTGAGGTTGTGGGTGAAGATCACTACAATTGCGCCCAAAACGTTAAAGAAACGTTGCAACGCTACAAGGAATTGCAAGACATCATTGCCATCCTGGGGATGGACGAATTGTCTGAGGAAGACAAGCAAACGGTATACCGCGCACGTCGCATCAGCCGTTTCCTCTCTCAGCCGTTCCACGTTGCGGAGCAGTTCACCGGTCTCGCTGGTGTATTGGTTCCCATCGAGGATACCATCAAAGGCTTCAACCGCATTTTGAGCGGGGAATTGGATCACTTGCCTGAGGCTGCGTTCAACTTGAAGGGCACCATTGAAGAGGTGATTGAGGCCGGAGAAAAGATGATGGCTGAAGCGAAATAAGACGATGACGGTACACATTCTCACACCGGATGCCACTTTGTTCAGCGGAGAAGCTCAGTACGTGGGTTTGCCCGGTTCGGACGGCAGCATGGGCATCATGGACCGCCACGCGGCGTTGATTACCACCTTGCAATCCGGTGATGTGGTGGTGCGGACGACCGGTGGTGAAGAGCGTTTTGCCGTGAAAGGCGGAACGGTAGAAGTGCTGAACAACGTAGTGACGGTATTGGCGGCTTAAGAGCCTATACCGAACAATTTGAAAAAGCCTGGCATCCTGCCGGGCTTTTTTCATTCATGATGGTAGGGTTCACCCTTCAGGATGGTATGAGCGCGGTAAATTTGCTCGGCTGCAAAAGCGCGGATCATTTGATGGGAGAACGTCATGGGCCCCAGGCTCATGAATGCATCTGCGCGTTGGCGAATGGATTCGGAAAATCCGTACGGACCGCCGATAACAAACATCACGTGCCGCAGGCCCCGATTTTGAAGCTTGCGTAATTGATCGGCGAATAGTACGGAAGTGAATGCTTTCCCCCGCTCGTCCAATAAGACCAGGTGGTCCACGCCGTTGAGGTGCTTTTCGAGGATCTCAGCCTCTGCTGCCTGAACGGTGGCGGGATCTTTTTTGGTTTGGCGGAGTTTGGCATCGGCCGTCTCGACAAAAACGAATTTTCCGTAGTGCTTCAGTCGGTCCACATACACTTGCGTTCCTTCTGCAATCCATGTGGACTGCGTTTTTCCGATGGCCAATAAGGTGATTTGCACGTAGCAAAGGTATTCTATCTTCGCTGCATGATTTCGGAAGCAATGGAACGAATGATCCGGCTGGCGCTGGAGGAAGATTTGGGAGCAGGCGATTGCACTTCCGAGTCATCGCTGCCTGACGGGTTGCAACAGGAGGGCTGGATCATGGCCAAAGAGGCGGGTGTTGTGGCCGGTTTGGCGGTGGCGCGGCGGGTCTTCAATATCGTGGATGCGCAATTGACCTGTGAATTGCTGTGCGACGATGGCGATGTTGTGGAGGTGGGCCAACGCGTTTTTCGGGTCCAAGGGGCTGCCAAGAGCATTCTCATCGGGGAGCGGTTGGCACTCAATTTTATGCAACGCATGAGTGGCATTGCATCCCGGACAGCCGAAGTCATGGCATCTTTTAAAGGAACCAAATGTGCCGTTCTCGATACGCGGAAGACCACACCGGGATTGCGTGAATTTGAAAAGGCGGCGGTGCGAATCGGAGGAGGCGTGAATCACCGGATGGGGTTGTACGACATGATCCTGATCAAGGACAATCACGTTGATTATGCCGGTTCGATGGCACAGGCCCTTGAAAATGTTGCAAAGTACCTGAAAGACCGAGGCGAGGATTTACCTGTCGTTGTGGAGGTGCGCGACGAGGAGGAGGCCGCGGCGGCGATGGAAGCACGAGCGCTTTGGAGCAAGCCTTCTGGAGCGCCCTTGGTGGATCGTTTGTTGCTTGATAACCATTCCCCCGAAGAAGCTGCCGCGCAGGTCAAGCGATGGGGCAGTCAGATAGCGCTGGAGGCTTCTGGGGGCATCACGCCTTCCAACGCTCGAGTATACGCAGAGGCCGGTGTTGATTTTGTGTCCATGGGCTGGATAACTCACAGTGTGCCCAGCATGGACTTCAGTCTCAAATCAACCGCTTATTTCCATGGGTGAGTTGGAGCCGCCGAGCATACCGGACCGTCCGTTTTTTAAGTGGATTCAGCAGAATCGGCTTTTCGATCGGTTTCGGGCATTGTTGCGTACCGTGCGACCGTGGAAGGACAAATCCATGAACGTCTATGACGTATCGCGGTTTTTCTTTTTGGGTCTGGTGAACGGTTCTGTGGCTACACGCTCCGCGGCGATCAGCTTCAAACTGTTTGTGGCGTTTTTCCCTGCGATGATCCTCTTGTTGAGCATCATCCCCTTCACGCCGCTTGAAACCGAGGAAGTGCTGCTGAGTTTGGAGCAGTTCTTTCCGAAGCAGGCGATTGAATTGTTCGAGCAGACGGTGAAGGATTTGATTGACCAACGCCAAGGGACGCTGTTATCGGTGGGTGTGGTGCTCCTGCTGTTTTACGCTTCGAACAGCGTCAATGCGATTTTGGTGGGATTTGGGGAAAGCGCACATGTGGGAGGACAACCCATGAATTGGCTAGGGTTCCGTTTACTTTCCATCGCGTTGTTGCTGATTTTGTCCGTGCTATTGGTTGTGGCCGTATTCCTGATAGGATTTGCGGGCGATGTTCTTTCGTGGGCCGAGGGTCGGGGTTGGCTCGAGCAAGTGAACGTTCCTCTGCTCACCTTGGCACGTTGGGCACTTTCGTTCGGCCTGATTTACACGGCGGTGACCATTCTTTATAATGTGGGGAATTTCATGACCCGACGCTGGGTGTGGTGGTCCATCGGCGCCACGGGCACGACGGCGCTGTTCATATTGATCACCTTTACGTTCTCTTGGTTCATTGACCAGTTCGCGAGTTACAATTCGCTTTATGGATCGCTGGGAACATTATTGATTACGCTCCTTTGGTTGAATTCCAATAGTTCCATTCTATTATTGGGGTATGAATTAAACGCGGCCGTTGAACGTGCCCGATTAGACGCAGAAAAAACACCTTGAACTTTTCCAATCATGCGAATGCTCTTCACCCTTCTCATTGCCTGCTTTGCAACCGTTTCATTTGCCCAAACGAATCCTGTGCTGGGAAAATGGAAGACCATCGATGATGAAACCGGTCGCATCAAAAGCATTGTGGAGATCACAGAACGAGACGGTAAACTTTACGGTCAAATCGTGGAACTCTTCCGTTTACCGGAAGAAGATCAAAATCCGATTTGCGATGAATGCGAAGACGATCGGAAAGACCAACCCGCACTAGGTATGGAAATCGTTCGCGACATGGTGCAAGATGGCGATGAGTGGGAGTGGGAGGACGGGACCATTTGCGATCCTAAAAACGGGAAAGTCTACGACTGCGAAATGTGGTTCGATGAGGACAACATGAGCGAACTCAAAGTGCGCGGCTACATCCTGTTCTTGTTCCGCACGCAAACGTGGTTGCGCGTGTGATTCCGATTACGGCCACCACGGCAATCGTTGTTTGATCCCGGTGCGCAACTCCGGGAAGAATCCCAGGGCGTAACATGCGATAAAAACGGTGCCGCTCGCCAATCCACCTTGGATGATGGCTTCGATGAGCGGGTGAAATCCGAGCGTGCCGGCGTCCCATTTGAAGGCCATCGCTGCTGCCGTGGCGATTGCCAAGATCATGGGGATGGACCACGTGAAGGGGTGCACCTGCAGTTTTCGGTGGACGATCACCAGTCGCCAAGCATTGTTCCAAATGAACGTGCCCAGCGTAGCCAGCGCCGCGCCGGTCAGGCCCCATTCGAAGATGACGAGGAACACATAGTTCATGGCGATTGTGATGACCAATAACGCGAGGTTGATAGGCAAAACCAGGCGGTAATGTTTGCTCAAACTCAGGTATTGGTTGTTGCTGTTGTTCAGCCCACTTATGATTTTTGCAAATCCGATGCACAAGAATACGCTTTCGAGGCCACGGAAATTTTCGGGCAGGAGGTTTTGGAATGGGTCGAAACCGGCCCAAATGCCTGCCATCAAGGTCGACATCAACAGGACATTGATGCGGGCGGTATTTTTAGTAAGCAGGCCTATCGATTCTGTATTTGAGCCGCCCATTTTACTGGCGATGACGCCCCTCACAATATTGATTGTTGCACGCCCCGGTATGGCCACCACTGAACCGATAAAGAATCCCAAGGTGTAAATCGGAACCTCTTCCAGTCCCAGGTACTTCCCCACCATGATGTAATCGAGTTGGTTGGCGATGAGCACCGCGCCCCCAGCGAGCAAACTGTATCCACTGTATTCCAAGAAAGTCGGAATCTCCCGGAGATTTAACCCGAAGGTGAAGTTTCGAAAATACGGTCGGGTAGGAAGGCTCATCAAGATGAGGGAGACCCCCCAACTTCCTACATAGAGCGGTACAAATGCCTCCAATGGTATCCAATCCAAGATCAAAAGCACTCCCAGGCCTATGTAACTGGCCTTGTGCCAAAGCTCATCCACCCAACTCATGTAGCCTGTTTGGAGTGACAGCGTCAAGAGGGAGCGAAAGATGTGCAACATGCTCATGATGCCAATCATCAAGAGGAAAAAAACCGCATGACCTTGCAAGAGTTCCGCATTATTCGGGTCGAACCATGCGATCCAATCCTCGCCCCATATGACCAGTGCTGTCATCGTGCTCGCGAGCCCGAACATGGCAATGGCCAAAATACTGTTCAGCACTTTTGCGCGTTCCGATTCTGGAAATTGATTCAAAAAACGCACAATGGCCCCCGGCGCACCCAGTGTGGAAAGCGATCCGACGATGAGTCCCCAAGACGTCATGATCCGCACCAATCCCCAGATAGCCTCCCGTCCTTCAAATGCTCGTGGAAGCACGACCATATTGTTGGCTGCTCCGATGACGAGTCCAGCACCCAAAGCGATGAGCGCGAATCCAGATTGTTTCGCAATAACTCCCATGTTCAGAAGAAATTGGCGGGTGGCGGGTCCAACACGGCGCAGTATGCGCAGTAGCGCGAATCGGGGTTGTGATCAAAACCTTCCTGGTGATCATGTACGGTTCCCAGCTGTTCGGCGAGCCAAGTCAAAAGGATGCGTGCATCGTCCCGGGTGATCTCCGTTCGACCGTCGATGCTGAGACGCATCAATTTGGCTTTTGCATTTTTACCTGATCGGATGCCCGATTGAACTTGATCGATACCACCGGTGTCCGGATCTAGCGCTTCCAATGCGATCGCGGCATATACGAGTAATTGTAGGGCCTTACCCGCCTTACCCGTGGTCAATTTTTCTGTCCAATCTCCTTTGAGGGCCAAGTCACTTTCTTTGACGTTTCCTGTTTTGTAGTCGGTCACGACATACTGTCCGTTTTCCACATCAATGCGGTCGGCTTTTCCATGCAGACGAATCGATGGAAAAACAGGGTGTTCCGTCTGGAAGGTATTTGAGAGGAAGTCTTCGACTGAGATTACCCGGCGATTTTTCTCGTGCTCTATCTCACCGATTTCAACGTCAATGAGTTTGTACAGGGTCGCTTTGGCGATGGCAATATGCAAGTAATTCTCACCGCTTTCCGTGAGCGAAAGGTTGAATTCATCTGCCACCGATTGCTCCAGCAAAGCCGGAATTTTATTGCGCAATTCCGTCAGCTGCGCCTGGTCCAAGGGCTTTTCCATGTGATCTTTCAGACCTACTTCGAGCACTTTGTGTACTACATTTCCAAAGGTGCTGGCCGACATTTCATCCTCAAATTCATCTTGCTCATGCAATTTGAGAATGTACTTGTAATGGAATTCACGTCGGCAATTCATGAAGGTATTCCAAGCCGAGGGACTGATGCCATTTTCCGCCCATTCGCGTAGTTTTTTTCGCTCAGATGCTCCCCATACGAGGGGTTTCAATTCTGGTCGTTGCTCGGGAATTGCGGTATGGATGGATTTCTTGATAACCGGCATGAGGTTCGAACCGTCAGGCCGGAAAGTTCGATTCAGTTGTTGCACATACCGACTCTTCTCAGCAGCCTCGTCCTGTCCTCTATACAGAAAGTGAATTTCTGAGCAGCGGTTGAGCAATCGATACGTGTAATAAGCAAAAATGGCCTCACGCTCGTGCCTTCCGGGCAATTCCCATTCAGCGCGCAGGTCGAAAGGAATGTAGCTTTCTGGTGGGGATGATTTGGGCAAGGTTCCTTCATTGCAATCCATGACAAATACCCTGTCGTAATCGAGTGCTCGGGATTCAATCAGCCCCATAATCTGCAATCCAGCCTCGGGTTCTCCCAATAAATCGATTCGCTCACCTTGCAAACTGTGGAACAAGAAGCTCCAAACATCTTCAGTAAGCTGAAGCACGTGATGGGTGTTTTCAAATCTGCAAGCCACTCCTATGGCCTGCACCACTTTTTCCCAGCCTGCAGTGGTCCATGGATCGGATTCACCCCCGGTTTGGAGCGTTTGGGAGATGGACTGTGCCCAACGGCTCATTTTTTCAAGCAATTCAGCTGAATCCTGACATTGCAGCGTTTCCAATGATGCGAAAAAATCGAAGACCGGTCCTTCAGAGAGGGTTTTGATCTCTTCGAGTTTCACCCAGGCCCATTTTTTCGATGCCATGGTATTCAGAACGCGGTTGGCGTCATTTCGAAAATCCGAATCGTAGCGAATTTGGCTCAGTAGCGGTTCGCTCAAAGCATTCCGAATGTCCGTGTGGTGCCATTGGCTGCGGCCTCGAACGATGAGCCGCTGAACGGTGCGTAGGAAACTCCGCGCCGGTGTGTCATTCCAGGACAGCCCCATGGTGACGTTATAATGCGATTGGAGTCCTGTGGGGAGTGATTGCAACAGGAGGGGCAACTGGGCGCCATCAGGCAGGATGATGGCCGTTTTCGCTCGCTCTTCTGGGGTGAGCTTAGCGATGGCCGATCCAATGTATTGGCCTTGCACCACATTGCTGCTGCAATTTACCTCTACGATGGTAGGTGGGGTATCCTCAAGTCGTTTCGGCAAGCCTCGAACGGGGCTGTTGATGCGTTCGAAATGATTCCGGATAAACAATCCTGCTTCCACGTTGGTCGCTTCGACATAGCTCGCATCCGCATCCCACACCCAAGTGAGTTGTTGATTGCGCTCGTACCGTTTGAGTACCTTGATTTCCGCCTTTGTCAAAGCACTCATTCCCGCTACGAAGACGTGTGCAAATGGCAGCTGCGCATCCGATTCAGCAACTTTTCGGGCAATCAATCCGGAGTAGCCAAGTTTGCGTTTTGACAATTCTGCAACAAAAGCTTTGTACAATGCTCCCAGCTGGAGATACTGCCGCAAGAAAGCTGTTTGGCCTTCGCTGAGCGCGTCTTCCGAGTCAAAACTCCAGTCCTCGATTCCTTCAATATCACATAGATTTTTGAAAACAGAATCTGCGGGCTTGAGGTGCTGGTCGATTTCATTGAAATCTCGCAAAGCAATTTGTCCCCAGGGCATGAAAGCTTGAAAGGACTTCGTTTCTTCTTTGACTTGTATACCCTCGGGATTCGGCAATTTCAACCAGGTGGTGTAAAGCACCGCAAGCGCTTCCATCCCCGAAATCGGGGAATAATCTGCGTGCTGTTGGATAGTCAATCCCAATGTTTGAACACGAGGTAACCAACCGGCCCGTTCCATGCGCATGGACAGCGTACGTTCGAATTTTGCAGCTGCTCGTTGGCTGGGAACTATGACCAAGCATTCCTCGGGCTTGGGATGCGCCAGGACTTGGTCAGCCAGGGATTCCAGAAAAGTTGTGACTCGTGGCAAAAAGGGTCGGTTTTAACCGTTCAATTTAAACCCATTGCGCAAGAATTCAAGAAATTCTTTTCGCCCTTGAGGTGTGAACAAGGCCTTCCAAATTTCCTTCCAAACCCCCTCGGGTGCGTCACGAAATGGGGCGGGCGAGCTCTCTGATTTCGGTTCGGCTTTCGGGATCTCTCGTTCTTCCAAAACGCGATCGAGTTCATCCGCCATCCGAAAGCGCTCTTTGGCCGATTTCATGCGCCCCAACTGTTCTTCGAGAAGACCAAGATTGTTCAAAGTAATCGCATCTTCAGGATCCAATTCGATGGCTTTTTCGTAATCTGAAATCGCTCCTTGGATGTCCTTCATTGCCTGCCTCATCCAACCTCGCGCGGCGTATCGGTACCCATAATGCGGTTGTTGTGCAACCGCGGCATTGAGCAATTTCAACCCTTCCTCCTTGCGTTGGTTGTGAAATAACGCAACGGCTCGGTCGTTCAAAAAATCGGGGTCCAATTCCCATGCTTGATGCACCGAAAGCGCTTGGTCGTATGCGATGAGTGCACTCACCCACTGTCCGGAGTTCGCAGAATCACGTCCTTGTTGAACGGCGAGGGTGCCGGGCGTCTGGGCGTCATGGTTGGAAGAAGAACGCATAGGTTGCTTTTCTGATGTTCAAAAATACAACGTCTGAAAGGCTGCATTGTTTCCACGGCCATGCCGAACTTGCGAGCGAGATGAGCGAACGATTTCCCCAATTTCGCGGATTATCCGGTACCGACACGCTGTACGCAATCGAGGGTCCGAAACACGTGACCGAATGGCAACCGATTGGCTCCGGTGGTTGGGTGATTCATCATCATTTTGCGTCTGATTTTCCGCGGTACCGCTGGGTCCAAGAATTGCTGGCGTGCGAAGGTTCTGCCATTCGCATGGACGAATCGGAATGGCAGCATGCCGTCAACGGTCGCAAGGTGCGGCAAAAGCCGCAGAGTGGTGGGCGGATGATGGGGGCTTCGGATGCGCCCGTGATCGAGCCACGAAGATCACTGGCTGCGTTGACCACGTTTGGTGTGGACGCATATTCCGATGCCTTTGTCGAAGTGGATTCGGATACTCAAGTGCGGTGGGCTTTGGCAGAAGCTGCGCGACATGATTGGCCGTTGTTGATCCTCGGTGGCGGTTCCAATGTGCTGATGCACATGGATTGGGAGGGGTTGGTTATGAAAATGAACGTGCGCGGAATGGAAGTGATTGCGCAAGATGGCCAGACGGTGGACGTGGCGGTAGGCGCGGGTGAAGTGTGGCACGAATGGGTCATGTACGCCCTTGAAATGGGGTGGCACGGTTTGGAAAACATGGCCCTCATCCCGGGTTCTGTTGGGGCTTCACCGATGCAGAATATCGGCGCGTACGGTGTGGAAGTCAAAGACCGATTCTTGTGGTTGGAGGCTATCCATCGGGAGACCGGGGCGCTCGAACGGTTTGACCACAGTCGATGTGATTTTGGGTACCGAGAGAGCATTTTTAAGCAGGAGGAACGGGACCAATGGGTGATTGTGCGGGTTGCGTTTCGCCTCGATCAAAACGCTCCCATTCATATCGATTACGGTGCCATTCGAGCAGAACTCGAGCTCCTTCAAAAATCGGAAAATCCCAGTCATCGTGACGTGGCAGAAGCGGTCATGCGCATCCGTCAATCGAAACTGCCGGACCCAGCAGTGCTCGGCAATGCAGGAAGCTTCTTCAAGAATCCAACGTTGAGCCCTGAAGCCTTCGCGGCCGTTGAGGAACGGCATCCGGAAATTGTGCATTATCGCTTGGAGGATGGAAATGTCAAGCTAGCTGCCGGTTGGCTGATTGATCAAGCCGGTTGGAAAGGACACCGGCGCAACCGCTGTGGGGTCCACGATCGCCAGGCCCTCGTTTTGGTCAATTACGGCGGTGCGACGGGCGCCGAAATCTGGTCGCTGGCAAGCGACATCATGGCTGATGTCAAGCGCAAATTCGGTGTTCAGCTCGAGCCGGAAGTCAATCAAATTGGCTTGTAAAGAAGCACAGAATACCCGCAAGCCCGGTCCCCACTGCAACTGCAGTGAAAACCGGGCCAGCTTTTTGAATTCTGATCCGCTTAACTATCAGAAAACGGGGCAAGGCAAGTAGCGCGGAGCAGAAGGCCGCTGGCGCTGTTGCGTTTGCCAGGTGTAAGAAAGCACCAACTCATGGCTTCCGCCTGTGGTGGAGAGTCCGAGGGTATTCAATGTGATGTCATAGCTGTAGCCCACCTTCCAGTTGTCTTGACCGTAGCCCACTATGGCGCTCACGGCATCCACATCCGTTCCGCCTTCAATCGTATGGCCGAAAGGCAAGCCTTGGTACCACAGCCCAAAACTGAGGGGGTTCGTGTCGTAGTAGATGCCCAAATCCAATTGGTCAAATTCACCTTGAGCCATGTAGTTGAATGCCACAATCAAATCCCCGTGGTGCTTGTTTCGCATGTAATCCACGATGGGCATACGCCATCCGCCGTGTACGGAAGTCTTGATGTCCATCGGATCGATGTACGTTGGATTCAAGCTCTCATTGGGGTTGTTCAAGTGATCGAATGAACAGCCCAACCACGTGTACTGACCGGTCAACAAAAAGCCGGTGGCAAAGTCGAAGTAGTGGCGAGAGACACTGGGTCGGTCCTCAATGCTGGACACTTGCGGCCCGCGAATGAGCTGGTCACCGAAAGTCAACTGCTGCATGTCAATCGAACGATTGCCGAGCGCTGCTTGCAACGCAGGGCGCAGGCGCCAGCCATTACCGAGCGGAATTTCATAAGCGTATTGCCCAGCGATACGGGTGGTATTCAAGCCACCGGCTCCAGCTTCCTCTTGGCTCATCAAGATGCCGAACCCACTGTTCAAATTGCGGTTGTACCAGTCGGCGGCGACGTGCCACCCAACATACGCACCGGGCATGGCGGCCCATTGGTTCCGGTAAACCGTTGCCAATCGTGCATCGTCCAATGAGCCGGCAAAGGCTGGGTTGATGCTCGTCGGAATGGCGTTGTATTGCGTGTAGCGCAAGTCTTGAGACCAGGATTGCCCAACAATCAAAACAAGGGCCAACGTCAGTATGGATATCGCTTTCATTGCGCGTGAGTTATTCAAGTTGTTCATTTGGTTTATTTGATGAGCGTTACGTCACCGGCTTTTACTGTACGGTAGCCGTTACTGAAGGTTGCAGTGGCTTTCCAAGCGTACACATCCTGCCGTACGATCCGGCCTTGGAAGTATCCGTCCCAACCGATGTAGGGATCTGTGGAGCGGAAAAGCAATTCGCCCCATTTGTTGAATACAACCAATTCGTACTCGACAATGCCCATGTGGTGTGGGTGGAAAACATCGTTGTCCAATGCCGCTGGGTCATAGTATCCCCCATTCGATCCACCGGTGTTCGGTGTGAAGGCGGTGGGGAATTCCATGAATCCGCCGGCCGTAGCCTCAACCGCATGCTCCAAGGTGTACGTTGTCGGGCAGTTGAAGCTGTTGTTCGCTGTCAACGAAACCGTATAAATGCCGGGCTGGGTGTAGAAATGCACCGGATTTTCTTCGGTACTGACATTGCCGTCGCCGAAGTTCCAAACGAACTCCGTGGCATCCATATCTGACAGATTTACGAAGTCAACCGGTTGGTCGGGTACGATGACTTGCGTGGGGCTGTTGACAAACGCAGCAGATGCCGCGGGGAATACTTCAACTGCTCCATAGTGAATCACTTCTTCCACTTGGCCTTCGTATCCAATGACTTGCAATGAAACGTTGTACATGCCAGGTCGTGTGAACACGTGGGTGGGTGATTCTTCCGAGGTCATGACGTCGTCGCCGAAGTCCCATACAAATTGGGCGCCATGGTTCGAGTGGTTTTCGAAATCCACTGCCAATGGAGCGCAGCCGGATCCACTTCCGGTAAACGCTGCGACCGGGTGGGGAGACAAAATGGTGATTTGCTCCGTGTGGGCATCAGCGCAGAACCCGTTGTCGACCAACACCGTGATGCTGTATGTTCCCCAGGAATCGTACGTGTGGAAGACGGGCTGATTGCTCGCCACCTCCTCACCGTCACCGAAGCTCCAGTATTGAACCGCGCTGGTCGAACCTGTGCTTAGGTTGTTGATACCCACCGTGGTATTCGGGTACGTTTGGATCGCGGGACTGACCGTAAATTCGGCTGCCGGCGTGGCATAGACATCCACACCCACAGCGATCGTATCGGCACAGCCGTATGCGCTCATGGCAATCAATTCCACGTGGTAGGTCACATCATCGCTCGTGTTGTTCACGAATGTGTGCTGGGGTTCAGTTTCATTCGAAGGCGCACTGCCGTCATTGAAATTCCAGATGTATGCGGCTGCACCTTCCGATTGGTTGATGAGCTCAGCCTCTACAGGAGAGCAGCCCTGTGCAACCACATCAAATTGAGCATTTAGATACGGTCCCACTTCAAAAGACACCGTATCAGCTGTAGCACAGCCGTGATCGTTCATCACCGTCAAGGCAGTCGTGTAGGTGATCAACTCGGATGTCGGGTTGAAGAAGGTCTTCGTGTGGATGGAATCGGTCACCAATCCATTTTCACCGTTGCCGTAGTTCCAGCTGCTGCTGGTGTGTCCGGCACTGGCATTCTGGAATGTGACGTCAACGGGGTAGCACCCTTCGATATCCGCAATGGTCAATTCGGCCACTGGAACTCCCCAAACATGGACCGTTTGGATCGTAGTGTCAGCACAACCAGAGGTGCTCGTGGCAATCAATTCCACGTCAAATGCCGCATCCTCGGTTCCGTTGGCGGCGAATGCATGCACCGGATTTTCCTCCGTGGCATGTTCTCCATCACCAAAGGACCAGGCATACGAAGCCGTGGCGTTGACCGATCCGTTATTGAATTGCATCAGCACAGGACCGCATGCGGCTTCAGGGGCCTCGAACGCTGCCGTCACCGCGGGATGTGTGATGTGTTCAATTCCCGCGGTTGCGGTGCAACCGAATGCGGTTGAAACGTTCAAGACAATGGACGTGATGAGGTCCGTATTTCCAGGATTTTCTGTGTTGAACACGAGATCCGTTTCGGGATTGTTCCATACGTCCGTTCCGTTCAATACCACACTGTAGTTGTCAGCAAACAATGTCTCCGGGCTGATGATCCATGCATCTCCTGAGCACGTTGCTTCTTCGGAAAGAGCCAAAGAAGCCACGGGCACCGGGTGGACGATTAAATCGAATGCAGCGGTGTCGGAGCAACCGTGTTCGGAGATCGCCTGAACAGTGATGGCATAGGATTGGTCTTCACCTGTCATGCCCTCCAATTCAACGTTGAGCGTTGCCGTTTCCGAGAGGGTGACGTTGTCAACACTCCACGTCAAATCAGCAACCGCCGTTCCGGTGTAAGCCAAATCTGCATTGAACGGTGCACATCCCTCGGTCAAACCCTCCCAAGCGGCGATAACCTGTGGCAGCACTGTCACCGTCTTTTCATGGGTGTCTGAGCAGCCCAACGCGTGCGTTGCCGTCAAGGAGATCGTATACTCCACGGGCTCGTTTTCACCTGCGAAGAGGTATGCATGCGTTTGATCTTCCGTAGCAGCTGAAGAGCCGTCGCCATAATTCCATGCGAAAGTGTCCGCGCTTTGGCTGTCGTTGGTGATTTCCAATTCAAATGGTGCGCAACCGGAATCAGCCGAAAGGTTGAAAACAGCTTGTGGCTGCGGCTTAATCTGCACTTCTGCAGTGGCCGTTCCTTCGCATCCAAAGGCATTGAAACCTTGGAAATCGATGGTGTGGGTGATCAATTCATCCGTTGCATTGGTCCAACTGTGGGTCGGCGTCGCCTCGTTGGACATGGTGCCGTCACCGAACACCCAGTAAGTCGCGGCTGCACCGGTCATTTCAGGCATCGTCAATACCAAAGGCGAGCACGCCTCGTTGGTGTCCAACGCCAATTCGAATACCGGAGCGGGGCTCACTTCAACCGTCAAGCTGTGCTCATCCGTGCAACCCAAATCATCGATGGCGAGCAATGTTACCTCGTACGTTGAAATCGCATCTGAACTGGTTGCGTTGAAGGTGTGGCTCACGGTGCTTGCGTTATTCAACTCACCGGGGATCAAAACGTCATCGAAATTCCAGATATACGTGTCGCCGTTGGCGCTGTTGTTGGCGAATTCGGTTACGAGGGGTTCGCAACCGGCTACAACGTCAGCCGTGAAATCGGCAGTCGGTTGCGGCTTGATGTGCACTTCGGCTGAGGCACTGCCGGCACAACCATTGGATGTCTCGGCGGTGAACGACACCAATGTGGTCATCAATTCACCGGAGTTGTTGGCCCACGAATGCTGTGGGTTTTGTCCGGTTGCCGTGTTTCCGTCACCGAAATTCCACGTGATGTTTTGGCCACCAGGAACAGTGGGCAAGGTCAATTCAAGCGGCGAACAAACGCTGTCGCTCGTCAAAGCCAATGCAAAGTCAGCCGCAGGAAAAGCCGTGATCTCACGTGTGCTCGTGCTGCTGCATCCCAATGCGTCGGTTGCGGTCAGCGTAACCTCAAATGAAGTTGTAACCGCTCCTGTCTCGAATACGTGGGTTGGATTCGACGCATCCACCGATGTGCCGTTACCGAAGTCCCAAGTGAACTCGTCTGCTTGTGTGCTGACGTTGTTGAATTGCACGGCCAAAGGCGAGCATCCAGTGTTCACATCAACAGTGAAATCTGCAGTGGGTTGAGGCTTGATGTATACCGTTGTCGATGCAGATCCGATGCATCCATTGGTAGTTTCTGCCTCAAAGGAAACGGTAGCGGTCATTAAACCCTCTCCATCATTGTGCCAAACGTGGCTCGCGTTTTGTCCCGTAGCTGAGGTTCCGTCGCCGAAGTTCCATGTGATGTTTTGAGCGCCAGGAATGGTTGGCATGGTCAATTCGAGTGGCGAGCATACGGTGTCGTTTGACAATGCCAATTCGAATGCGGCGGTTGGGAAAACCGTAATGTCTTTGGTTGCAACATCCGAACATCCGAGCTCGTCGTGAGCGGTCAAGCTGACTTCGAAAATGGCAGTCGTTCCATCAGTTGAGAAAGCATGGGTTGGGTTTTCGCTGTGATCGGTTGTTCCGTCACCGAAGTCCCAATCGTAGCTATCTGCGAGGAGGCTACCGTTTGAAAAGTTGCTCACCAAAGGCTCACATCCGGCGTCGTAGTTGACCGTGAAGTTTGCCATCGGTTGGGGCTTGATGTAGACGGTGGTTTCCGATGTCCC
>Ga0255752_10003362_pt1 | contig 16807 bp, 20 predicted proteins | sample 011ome_25_FD_179952 | JGI IMG/M metagenome (GOLD analysis project Ga0255752, IMG submission 179952) | Coastal salt marsh microbial communities from the Groves Creek Marsh, Skidaway Island, Georgia - 011512CT metaG (version 2) | ecosystem: Environmental > Aquatic > Marine > Intertidal zone >... | reverse complement strand
CAAAACACCAATATATCTATGAGTGGAAGCATCAAAAAAGGAAACAAAGCCATTACACAAAACGAGACACTGCCATACGTGAGTCTTTCCACAAAAAATAAGGACAAATCGTGTTTTGGGGTCATATCCGATTCGGAAGATCCGAATGAGCGTGTAGATAAGTATGGAGGATTTTGTACTCCTTTTGAAAAAGAAAAAGGAGACACGCGTGTCTATATTAACTCGGTTGGTGAAGGTGCCATTTGGGTTAGCAATAAAGACGGACCACTTGAATCAGGAGATTACATTACCACTTGTGATTTACTTGGTTATGGTGCGAAACAATCCGATGATATTTTACATAATTATAGTGTAGCCAAAATAACGATGGATTGTGATTTTAATCCACGATATGTACCTAGACCAACTATATTGAAAGATGCCAGCGGAGAAAACATTTTAGACCCTTACGAACAAATACAATGGACAGACGAAGTGGATTCTTCTGGAAACGTGGTGTATGAATACGAATATAATATTCGATATATCAACAGCGACGCACAAATCATTACTTACGAAGAATATATGGATAATTCAAACAATTCTTATATAATTGCTTACGTAGGATGTACGTATCATTGTGGTTAGTTTTAAGGGCGTTATCCTTAATCCCTTTTCTTAATACAACTTTGTTGTCAGCAACAAAATCATAAATAATATACGATAGACCACAACATCGCTATTATGTGTGTAGCACCAATAAAAATACAAATGTTTACCTAATGATTGTCCAAAAAATAATCGGAAAATTTACCAAATTACTTTAAAGATTGAGTATGAATAGTCACAAAGAATAAACGATGAGTTAATCGAATTAGCACTTATTTAGTAAGACGCTTTAAACATTCGATGTGTTGCTTGGTCATTTTTTTATATGGAAAATGCGTCATACCTTGTCCGCGTTTCATATGTAAATATAAATGGCAATTTTGTAGTGAATGGGTCGGTTACCTTAGATGGTACCGTGGATGACTCTAATGTTTTTTTTGAATCTCAAGACATCTCGAATTTAATCGTTCATAATGAAACCACAATGAATACTTAAAGAACCTTTCTTCTATTGAAATAGATGGTTCAGGTCAGTTCAAATCGGAGATAAGTGTTGCTGTATTAAGTAGTTTGTCTGATGTGTTGTGTTATTATTTAGACTTGAAAAATGGACTCCATGTAGTTGGGTTGAGTGAAATGAATAATGTTAGTATAAACGAACACGCCAATATAAAAGACGTATCGTGTGATTATTTAGAAGTAAAAAGTGGAGCGTGGTTGACCGGACCCATTTCGTATAAATACGGGGAAGAAGATTACGTTTATTCTTTGTCTCCGTTGGAGTTATTTGTGGTAGGTGAATATAATTCACGTATTACCCTTTGTCAAAAATCACTCTGCAAAATATTCGTGAAGGAAGTATATTTGGCAAAACCTATTGGATGTCCAAGACCAATGGATCCATAGAAATTAATAGCGACATATCGGGTTCCATGTGGTGCTTGGCATTAGCCCTTGGTGTGACGCATTATCGTGATGGTGGTAGTTTGTTTGAGAAAAAAGATACAAGTGATAATGTAGTTTTAACCGGAGACCAATTGATAGTGAACGAAGATTCAAGTGGTCTAAGTATTCCGTCGTTTAGCGTGTTAACGATTAACTATTCTGATACATAATATTATGTTTATTTGAATGGAATAATAGAATATAGTTCGATGGTTGTATCAGCGTCGAATACAACTACAGGGACTATGTTTTTTTTGAAAATCTGGCGGGGTTCAGTTGCTTGCTGGCGGGGGTCGTACATTATTAGATCATGAAATAGAAGAATTAACCTTGGAGGACTTAACTCGTTTACTATAATTTATTATGATTATATATATATATGTCATTTGTAGTCGAAATACCATCTGTATTTAAGAAACCAACACAAATACCAGTAAGATTAGGTAACACTATTTTGACCGGAAACGAAACCATTGAGGGAACACTATCTGTCAATGAGTCGGTGGATATATCCAATAATTTAAATGTGAATGGACTTACAACGTTGAATGATGTGTCTGCGCAAAATATGGAATTAAGCGGTAGTCTAGATGTAAGTCAAAATGTAACTATTGGTGGAACGTTGGGTGTTACTGGAAACGTAGGTATTGGCGGATCATCTGGGTCAGAAACCTTGCTTGTGTCTGGCTCGGAGCGTGTGACCAGTGACTTGCATGTCAATGGCGACTTGGTGGTAGACGGGACAGTCAACTTCAGCGAAGTAGTGTTTAGCACTCAATTGGAAGTGTCGAACCAAGGAACGGGTCCCGCACTGAAAGTGTCTCAGTTCGGTGTGGGCGACGACCAAGACGTAGCATTGTTCAATGCCGGTGACGAAGGTGATGCCTTGAAAATAGATTCGTGTGGTAATTCACATTTTTACAAACATGTGAATGTATCCGGAACAATGACGAGCAATTCTCCGTGGGCATTATTGGGACAAACCATCGATGGTGATTCAGATGGTGACTATAGTGGTCACTCCGTGTCAATCAACGCCAAAGGAGATATAGTCGCTATTGGAGCAATTTATGATGTCTCAGGAACAACCAAAATTTATCAATACACCAATGGTTCATGGAATCAATTGGGACAAACCATCGATGGTGATTCAGATGGTGACCGAAGTGGGTCCTCCGTGTCAATCAACGCCAAAGGAGATATAGTCGCTATTGGAGCAATTTATGATGTTTCAGGATCAACCAAAATGTATCAATACACCGATGGTTCATGGAATCAATTGGGAGAAACCATTTATGGTGATTCAAATAATGCCCGAAGTGGATCCTCCGTGTCAATCAACGCCAAAGGAGATATAGTCGCTATTGGAGCATATTTGGATGTTTCAGGATCAACCAAAATGTATCAATACACCGATGGTTCATGGAATCAATTGGGAGAAACCATCTATGGTGATTCAAATAATGACTGGAGTGGATACTCCGTGTCAATCAACGCCAAAGGAGATATAGTCGCTATTGGAGCAATTTTTGATGACAACAACCTTAAGACTGATTCAGGATCAACCAAAATGTATCAATACACCGATGGTTTATGGAAACAATTGGGACAAACCATTGATGGTGATTCAGATAATGACCGAAGTGGATACTCTGTATCAATCAACGCCAAAGGAGATATAGTCGCTATTGGAGCATATTTGGATGTTTCAGGATCAACCAAAATGTATCAATACACCAATGGTTCATGGAATCAATTGGGAGAAACCATCTTTGGTGATTCAAATAATGACTGGAGTGGATACTCCGTGTCAATTAACGCCAAAGGAGATATAGTCGCTATTGGAGCACGATTGGATGACAACAGTAATACTGATTCAGGATCAACCAAAATGTATCAATACACCGATGGTTTATGGAAACAATTGGGACAAACCATCGATGGTGATTCAGATGGTGACCGAAGTGGATCCTCCGTGTCAATCAACGCCAAAGGAGATATAGTCGCTATTGGAGCAACTTTTGTTAATACTAATTCAGGATCAACCAAAATTTATCAGAAAGGTTTGCGTGGAAACGTTACCATAGAAGATGACCTTAGTGTGGGGGGAGACTTGATCGTAAACGGTGGTATATATACAGACAACTTTTCTGTCGCGGACACTACTGGACACACAACGATTGGTGGAGATTTACAACTTGGTTCAATACCCAATGTAGAACAAAAAATAATTGATATATCCAATAATTCAGGTAGTATATCCTATATTTCTTATGATTCGGATAATGATAAAATTGTCGTTGAAAAAGATATGGACTTAAGCGGTAGTTTAGATGTAAGTCAAAATGTAACTATTGGTGGAACGTTGGGTGTTACTGGAAACGTTACCATAGAAGATGACCTGAGTGTGGGGGGAGACTTACAAGCTGGTGGAATCACTTGCGACGGCACCTTACAAGCAAATGGTGGAATCACTTGCGACGGCACCTTACAAGCAAATGGTGGAATCACTTGCGACGGCACCTTACAAGCAAATGGTGGAATCACTTGCGACGGCACCTTACAAGCAAATGGTGGAACCACTAGTCTTATCGGTAACGTAGGCATTGGTGGACCATCTGGGCCAGAAACCTTGCTTGTGTCTGGCTCGGAGCGTGTGACCGGTGACTTGCATGTCAATGGCCCCTTACAAGCTGGTGAAATCACTTGCCACGGCCCCTTACAAGCTGGTGAAATCACTTGCCACGGCACCTTACAAGCAAATGGTGGAATCACTTGCGTCGGCACCTTACAAGCAAATGGTGGAATCACTTGCGACAGCACCTTACAAGCTGGTGGAATCACTTGCCACGGCACCTTACAAGCAAATGGTGGAATCACTTGCGACGGCACCTTACAAGCAAATGGTGGAATCACTTGCGACGGCACCTTACAAGCAAATGGTGGAATCACTTGCGACAGCACCTTACAAGCAAATGGTGGAATCACTTGCCACAGCACCTTACAAGCAAATGGTAGAATCACTTGCGACGGCACCTTACAAGCAAATGGTGGAATCACTTGGGACGGCCCCTTACAAGCAATTGGTGGAACCACTAGTCTTATCGGTAACGTAGGCATTGGCGGAAACTTGCATGTCAATGGCGACTTGGTGGTAGACGGGACATTCAACTTCAGCGAAGTAATACAACAACAATATGATGATTTGTTGTCAAGAGTTGTATCACTAGAGAATTTATTAGTAGAATAAATTTACATCTAATTTATTCATATTATATTGTAGACAACTCCGCGATTTTCCAAGCGTAAGGACAAGTGTGATGGAATCAAGTATGTTAAATTAACGGCATTCTACACAAACTAAGTGATAATTTCTAATTTGTTTTTACATTATTGTTTTATAAATTCTAAATTGTATGATGCGATTTAAACACCATACGGGGATAATATATTTATTCCCTTCATAATAATGTTATTGATTAATTTGAAAGGCGTCACTTAATTGTAATGTGTCACATATCAACAAATAGAGTTAAGCGGAAGTTAGACATACAAATGTGGACGGACCATTGAATGTGTATAGCACTTGTCAATTACTAGGAAATATTACTATTGGTAATCATAAATTATCTATATCTAGTCACGAGCATGTATCCGAAAACTTGAATATAAGTGGTAATGTATCCATTAGAAATGATTTAAATGTAAATAGCTTGGTCGATATAGGTATTAATGAACTAACAACAGAATAACCAACTGGAAAAGGACATATGAAGCATAGACAAAATAAGATGCATTTTCCCTACAAAAAAATGACCAAGAAACACATCGAATGTTTAAATCGTCTTACTCAATAATATAAAATGTGAAATAAAAGAATCAATTATTACTAGAAATATGAACTTCAAACATTACATCCAATTACGCGAAAAAAACCATTCCAGAAGTGGGACTATATCGGCAACATAGAGACTATGAAAGGACAAAAAAAGTTATCAAAAGAACACCGAGACAAAGAATGTTTCCATGATCAATTGGTTCAACGTTTCCAAACATACGCGGTTTATAAAGGATAATGTTATAAGATCCACTATGTTCAACATGTATTAATCGCTCATTGCCGAATGACGTCATACATTTGAATATATAACTCTTGTTTAGAATTTAATACGGACAATATATCTATGTTAGTCAAACATTTCTCATAACATTTAGGTGTAGACTTAATACCAGACTCTAACGAAGACTCTAACACAGAGACCCTTTCTTTTAGTTTACGTATTTCTTCTAAAAGGTCATCATATCCTAGGATTATATAAAAAGAATAATCAATTTTTTAATCTATGTAAACTATAATGAATTTCAATTCAGACCATTATAGTTTGACGGACATCAAGAAAATGTTTAATATATTAGATAATGTAAATTTTTTCAACGAGTTTACTTTACAAGACGTCGACTTGGTAAAGAAGAAACTATATTTGTATTACAAAAACGAATATCCAATGCGAGACAAACAAATACAAGACTTGCTGGATATTTTGGCAAATCGGTTGGTCGAAGACCAATTTTCGTTGTCACATGAAAAACCGAAAAGTGTTTTGGTGAAAAATACAGTAAAAGATAATTTGAATCCCAATTATAAAAACACCATATCACGAGTCACCGAAATAGATTCGCAATATAGACCAACGTTATTTCAGTGTAATTATCCTGAAAGTTGTCTTTCGCCTTATTTGTCTCAAGCAAGCGAAACAATGTTTAGTTCTAAACTAACCGACACCTTAAATAATACGGTTTCTTTGAAAGTATCAGCCATCAACATTCCATTTAGTTTTTATAATATAGAAAGCAATCAGGGAAATTCGGTGTATAGTTTGTCAGGTGAACAACACGTACCAAACGGTTATTATGATTTGAGTGGACTTCTTAGTCAATTGCAAACCAGTTTTTTGAGTGTATCTTATGATAGTATCACCGGTAAAACAACCCTCACCAATACAAGCGGTTCCGATCTTCAAATTACATTTTATGACAACCAACAAAGTCTATTTCAAGACACACGCATCAATCATTCGTTAGGTTGGATGTTGGGTTTTCGTAATATCACGTGTTCAGGGGAAGATATTTATAGTTCATATACCATCAGCACCTCTATTACAAGTGAATATATCAGTTTTATACCAAGTATAAAATATTTTGTTGTGACCGCAGATGACCATAACCACAATCAAAGCAGTAAATCGTTAGTACAATTAAGTCAAGGAAAAGAATATATCAAACCCACACCTTATTACAATAATGATACAAGTACTTATCGTCGGTCAAATACGTGTACTACAACAACCACCATCAACAATGAACCTAGTAATACTTTATGTTTAGATTCACTTAGTAAAAGTGATTTGATAAGCACCAACTATGACCATCACAAATTAACTAAAAAACAATTATATACAAGGGCATCTATAAATGATACAACCCAAGAATCCTCTTTAAAAATAGAGCAACATTCGATGTCTAATATTTTGGCCATCATACCATTTGAAGCCAAATCATTGATTTGGGGACAAAGTACTTTTTTCAGCGACAAAAATCAATATTCGCGCGAATATCACGGACCAGTAGACATTGAAAAATTATCTATACGTCTATACGACGACAAAGGACATATATTGAATCTCAACGGACAAGATTGGTCAATGACCTTATTGTCTAAGCATTTGTATAAGTATTAATAAATATGAATAAAAAAGAATAAATATAAATAAAAAAGAATAAAAAAGAATAAAAATTGAAATGAAATAAAATTTTAAAAATACACAATGATAGTTAACATTCGCGGTTCTACCTTAGATGTACATGACGACGGCACTATACAGAGAAAATTAATATCTGGTAGATGGAAAGAAATAAAAAATAAAGCGAATCACAACAAGGGGTATAATGTTATTTTGATAAATAAAAAACAATTTATGCGTTCGTCTATTATTGCCCATGTGTTTCTAGAATATAATCTAGATGAGAAAAAATATTTTATATCTCATCTAGATTTGGATCGGTTGAATTGTAAATTAACTAATTTAAGGTTGATTGAAAAGAGTTCATATAAAAAACTCTAAAAAACTATTTTTGTCTCTGGATTCAAATGGACCCTTTGATTCTCCATTTTCAAACATAATAATTGTTGGGAATCCTTGAACACCATACGTATTCATCGTCTTTTTTTGTTCTTCTGTTCCGTCACCTACATTTATTTTCATCATTTTGTTATTTCCTAATTCGTTTGATGCTTCGTCCCATTCAGGTTTCATTTTCTTACAATGACCACACCAATCAGCATAAAACAATACCAGTTGTTTGTCGTCTTTTTTGAGTTTGCTAGGTAATTCGCTAGATGTGGTTTCAAATCCTTCATTCAAACGAAAGGTAACATAAATGAAATACAAAAAAACCAACAACAATACTAAAATCAACGTAAAATGAACGTCCATTTTTTTTATTTTTTTCAACATTTTGTTTAACAATTTATTCATTATAATAACGACATATAATTAATTTCCAATCTCGTCAATTTCTTTTTCAATGGTTTTGAGTCGTTTGTCTATGGAATTTATTTTTTTGTCCATGGAATTTATTTTTTTATCCATATAAGTTATTTTTTCATCCATAGGTGTCGCCTCCTTATTTTTGAGTCCTTCTTTTTTATATTTATAGACATGTGTCAAAAGAACAAATCCTAAAATAAAATACAAATACATATACATATAAAGATATTATAATGTCATTTATTTTAAAATTACTTTCTCTATAATTGTTCAGGTATAGTATTTTTCAAATTACTTAAAGCATTATTGGGAACATTGGGCATATAATTTGTTAAAGCATTATTGGGAACATTGGGTATATTATTTGTTAAAGCATTAGTGGAATCATTGGGTATAGTATTTGTTAAAGCATTATTGGGAACATTGGGTATATTATTTGTTAAATTACTTACACCACTTTTGTCTCCTCCAATCATAATTCCCTTTTGATGTCCAATTAAAATTAAAATCAAAAGTAAAATCAACATAATCACTATAACAAAATTCATAAAATACGATAATGTTTTGTTTATTATTTTCTTTTCTTTTTTTTTATGTTTTTTTTTGTAAAAGGGACATTGTTTTGGCGTACTATAATTGAATATAGTTTTGTAACCATCTGGCTCATTTATACATTTATATGGAAGACTAGGAACATATGGAATCATATCTTTTGGAATAACCTTTTTAAATGGGGTGATTTTAAATCCTAATTTTTTACCAGCTATTTTACCTAACGATGCTCCAATACTCAAATCATGAAGTGAATTGAATGGTTTATTCAATCCTTTGATCACGACATTAATTGCACGAATCGTTTCATTGATAAGGAATTGTGGAGGAACTAAAATAAAAGTATTCATAAAGTGAACAAAAGTAGACTGCAAATAATAATAAAAAAATAAAAAGGATAAACATAAAAGAATTAATATTGGAATAATACCCATTATATGTATTAAGTTATTTAATAAATATAATAAACGCTCTGTACTGGGATCGAACCAGTGACCTTGCGATTAACAGTCGCACGCTCTAACCAACTGAGCTAACAAAGCAAAATCCTCGACGGGACTCGAACCCGTAATCTTGTGATTAGAAGCCACACGCCTTATCCATTTGGCCACGAGGACATATACAAGGAGCGGGATTCGAACCCGCGAATCCGAAGATAGTGGTGCTTGAAACCACCCCCTTAGACCACTCGGGCATCCTTGTATATAGTATCATACACTACTTCTTTATATTGTTTTTTATCATTATTTTAAGAGAAATGGGTGATATTTTTTGTTTGTAATACAAATTCATAAAATTATTATTTTCCATATTATATATATATGAAATTTAAAAAAATTGTCTTACGCAAAACATCCGATCAACCGGCTGAAGTAATGTATGAAGATAATCGCGGAAAACAATACAAAGAATTAACCAATGAAGATTTTAATAACTTATTGGAAAAACTAAAATTCAATAACGACTTTTCTTTGCCTGACAAATTGGTACAAGATTTTGTCAACGATGGTTCTATTATGCCTAGTTTCAAACGAAGTCTATTTTTTAATTATGCTGATATGGAAGATTTGATAAAAAACATCAAACCATATCGCAAAAAACGCCGACTACAACAAAAGACCACCAAGAAAAAGAAAAAACAATCTAAAAAAAAAAGGAAAACAAGTAAAAAATAACTTAAATGTATGAATTAAATATTATAAATATGTATGTGTTAAATACCTTTTTAGTTACTATATTGTATATGTTTAGTATATCTTTAGGTGTATATATATCAGGATATACTTGTAAACGTTTGACCCACGAAGAAATAATGGAAGAAGAAGAAAAAGAGAGACAAATGTTACAATATATGGAACTATTAAATTTTCCTCATTTGTACGAAGATGAACTAAAGGATTTGTCTCTAAACCCAACATTGACCCCCGAACAACTAAAAGGAGTCATCATTGAAATGGATGTGCCAATGAATAAAGTTATTATGTATTATGATAATAATTCTTTTTGTTATTACACCAAACACGGAGACGTAGGCTATAAATATTTGAATGTAGTTTGTCGTAAATATGTTATAGACAATCATTGTAAAGAATTATACAAAGAAGGACCTGAACCTATGGAAGAGGTCAAAGAATTAAAGGTCGATAATTGTTTTACTAAAATAAAACCAAAACCCACACGAGAATCGAAACAAATCAATAAGTTCATTCATATGGGCACATTCGATGATTATTACGAATCAAAAAAGGTGGTGCCAAAATGTATATTGTCTTTCAATGATTATTTTTCAAGTAAGTAATATAACCAATACTTTTTATAATATTAAACGAAGAACCAAGTTGTTTTTTGGCGATATCATACGCTTTTTTTTCTTTAGGTGAAAGTTGTTTCAAATAATCGTTCACTTTATCCATATTGTAATTATAATTTAAGAAATTAAATCAATTTTATATATAAATGATTCGTTATATTGAATTGAACGATATGGAAACTCAATACGATACGTTAAAACACTCTATAGAGTCTTTATATGTATCCCCATTCAAACTTATTATAGAGACAAAACATATATCTAATGTGTCTATGTATATGGTGACTGATTTTGCACTTTTTTTGTATCGCCTAAAACAGCGTGACCCCCAATATTTAACTCATACTACCATTCATGTTTATTCAGAATTCATTTATAATTTACTTTACAACTTATTTACCTATTTGTCTCGACCCATTGCTCCTGTAAATGTTTTATATTTTGAACAAGATAATATAAAATATATTAAAACCTTTTATCCATAATATGTATATGGATTATGAATTAATACAAGATGCAAATCATAATGCCTATGTAGAACAAATAATAGGTTTGATTAATACCAATACACAAACCAATAGTATGAATATGTTCATAGAAAAAATTATAAAACAACCAGAAGAATACCAGATTTTATGTAATGCTTTATATTGGTTTATTAAGGGGCCCCCTATACAACAAGGTGGTACAGCATCAAGCAAACAAAGGGAATGTATTGCCGAGAAGTATGAAATTAATCCAGAGACACAATGTGACCTAAAGGAAAAAAAACCAATAAAGAGTGAACTAAAAAAACTTCATCCTGATAGAAATAAACATTGCAAAGATGCAGCGACTAAAAAATTTCAAGATTTAACTAATGCTTGCAGTGAATATAAAAAAATAGAACCTAAAGCAAAACCCGAAGCAGATTCATCTCCTCCATCACCATCGCCACCATCACCAGCACTAGCACCAGTACCAGCAGAACCACGAGCATCAGATTCAGAAGAACCAGCACCCACTACAGAATATTATCAAGACAAAATAATCAAAACCTTAGAAAAGCTAAAATCTAAAACCTTTATCAATATTCCACATAAAAATAAATTACTTATAGATCAGAGTTTCAAGCAATCTAACTATAAACATTATTTATCATTTTATATAATAAATCAACAATATATATGATATTAATCTTACTATTATGTATAGTAGTAGGGTTTAAATATTTTTCTTTCCAAGAAAATTTTTGTCAGTGGTTGCCTAAAATGGAAGAAGCAAGAAGATCGCGAGATGACGCCAAAAGAAGGTATTTTGAAAAAGAAGAAGAATATAAAAATAAACTACAAATGGTCAAAGATAAGCAATACGAAATAAATATGAGCAATTCTGATTTAGAAAACTCTTTCTTAAAAGCAACCACAAAATTTGAAAATGTATTGAATGAATACAAAAATTTGTCTCAACAATTAAATAAGACTACCATAAATCACGACAATTGTGAAAAAATAAATAAACTAAAACTCAATGCTATAAAAAAGATATATAGTTAATATATGTATATATTGATTATTATTTTATGTATAACCATTTTGTTTCGAGACAAAAAGGAAGGTTTTTGGAAAAAGGCAAAAAAGGCAACACAACGAGCATTCGAGCGATCAAGAAGAGCATCACAAGAAGCATTAGAGCGATCAAGAAGAGCATCACAAGAAGCATTAGAGCGAGCAAGAAGATGTGCAAAAATATTAGTCGAACATAGAGGTGTTCTTCATGATCGAGATAGGTGGAAAAGGCGTCTTCATGATATTGAAAATGAAAGTGATTATAAAGATAGTTCCTTTGGCAATAATGTATTTTTGTCTTACTATAAAGACGATATGAATTTACTGAATCGTAATATAAATGAAAATGAAACACTTAATAATCAATTAAACGATATATTGAAACGCATAAAAATTTTTCAAAACGCAAACAATGTTTTAGCAGAAAAATTAAAAGAACAAAACACTACTTTAAAAGAATGTAATATGAATAAGGAACTCACTGACAATGATTATAATATATTGAATTAAAATATATTTACCTATTGTAATGAGTGATAAGTTAGTAGAATATTCTTTTTATTTGACCTATGCGTTTTTAGTAACGACAGGCACCATTACATTTATTGAGTCTATGAGAACCAAAAACGACTCTATGCGACACATATTGAATTTAGAAACATGTATTTCTATTGTGGCAGCATTTTTTTACGGCAAATTTGTCACCGAATTCGATAAACCAACCATCGATTATAAAAGCATAAACTTGAATCGATACGTAGATTGGTCTATAACCACGCCAATTATGTTGTTGGTATTGATTTTAGCATTTCGATACAACACCGACAAAAAGGCTCAAGTAAAATTCACAGATTTCATCATGATATTAGTACTGAATTATGGTATGTTGGGTACCGGATATATGGGTGATATTGGTAAATTGGCACGTATACCTGCCACTATTTTTGGGTTTATTTTCTTTGGTGGACTATATTACTTTTTGTATTCGTTTGTAAAGAATGAGCCAAACAATAAGTTGTTGTATAGTGTATTTTTTATTTTGTGGTCTTTGTATGGAGTATTTTATTTGATGGAAGAACAATCACGTAACATAGGATATAATGTATTGGATCTATTTTCTAAATGTTTTGTTGGAATTTACTTCTGGGCTTATTTTACAAAAATATTTAATTAATGTATATGTGATTTATCAGTATAGAACACAATATTATTTTCAATACCAATTATAAGACCAATTACATTGTAGACATTTCTGAAATAAGTTATTATAATCTTGGTGATTATTTAATAAAACCACTTAAAAAGAAACACTATAATATAGTATGTTCTTGTAGCTCAGTTGGTTAGAGCGATGGTCTTATGAGCCATAGGTCATGGGTTCAAGTCCCATCAGGAACATCACACTAGCAATAGCTCAGTTGGTAGAGCGACGGACTGTAGAGGTTATGGTTTTCCGTTGGTCGGGTGTTCGATTCACCCTTGCTAGATTTGTTCTTGTAGCTCAGTTGGTTAGAGCGATGGTCTTATGAGCCATAGGTCATGGGTTCAAGTCCCATCAGGAACATTTTTTTAATCCCATAATTAAAAAACTTATGGGGTTAAAATTGATTTGATCCGTTTATTCTGACCCATTAAATATGTCCATATTGCGTTTCAAGTGTCAAGAAACTAAATTATTGGAGTCGTTAAAATACTTTTCGCAATTACATCGTCACGATGATAAGAAAACTTTGGATATATATTTCAAAGAATGGTTAGAGACAAATAAGGATCTTATTGATAAGGAGCGTCAATATTTAGAAACCCATCAATATCCATCTAACATAGAAGACAAATTATACAAAAGCATTAAATATTATTATATTAAAAAATATTCGACGAATGTCGAACGACCGAAGGTATCTAAACGTTCGTATGAACCTATACCCAAAGAACTTATGGAGAAAATACAACAAGATATTAATGCACATTGGAATGAAAATCCGCGGTTCAAGCCATCCCATACATTTGAAGAATTCAAACGCAACCACTCCTTTGATGAAAACAAACTAAAAAAAGCATATAAAAATCAATATTATCAAATAAAAACAAAAAAATAAGTTATATATATATGTCCTTATTAGCCCAAGGGTCTTATGGTTGTGTATATTATCCAGGGTATTCGTGTAAGAATAAAAAAATGAATGAAAAATATGTCTCCAAATTATCACGTGACGACAAAGAAAGTCAGGTTGAATACAATATGAGTAAAATCGTTAAAAAAATCCCAAATTACAGCAAACATTTTATAGTAATCGAACGAAAATGTAAAGTAAAACAACCTAAAATAAATAAAATAAAAAATGGGTGCGAATTCATCCAAAAGCGTAATTATCCATCGTATGTGTTAATGTATTCCAAATATTTAAAGTCTAAGGAACTCAATGAGATAATCATAAATGAGGTTCTAACAAAGGCAACCCTTATTCAACTTACTCAAATAATTTCTAATCGTATTCGTGAACTATTATCAGTGGGAATTATTCATATGGATTTACATTTTGCTAATATTTTAGTATCCGATAAAAATAATCGTCTATATGTCATCGATTTTGGATTGGCATTGGATAGTAATCGTTTTTTTATAGGAGGTAAAATAAATACAAGTTATATAGAGAGCAAGTGGCATTCTTATACTACCAATTGGCCATCTTTTTGTCTCGAATACATATTTATATCTTTAATAGTAAAAGAAAATCAGACATTAACCAAACATAATATATTTTCTACCATTAGCGATTATTATAACAACCACAAAGTGCTTAATACTCTATTGGATAAAACCTATATTGAAGAAACCTATGAATATTACAAATTCCTTGAAAACAATAGTTCGGAAAAAAATCTTAAATTACTTATAAGTTCATCCAATACATGGGATCATTATAAATTGGCGTATCATATTTTGAAATATATGAGTATAAAATCTATTGAGTTTGTAGAATTAAAGTGGCTGTTGTTATTAATGATGCATCCCATACCTACATATCGTCCCACCCAAGAAGAACTAAGCGAACATTTCAAACATTATTCGGAACTTTTTCAAAACAAAGTTAATACAAATAATATTACATTTAAAGATTAATACTTCTATATAAGTAATGGTTCTTAACAAAATAGGTGGAAATAAGGGTAAAAAAGTTGCGCGAAAAGACAATGTTCAAAAAAAAACTCGTTTGATGACTCAAGAAGGTGAGCAATATGGAATGGTAACCAAAATGTTGGGAAATAGTCAGTGCCACGTATTTTGTTTAGATGGAAATACTAGACTATGTATTATACGAAAAAAATTTACTGGTAAGCACAAAGGTCAGAATTTTTTAAAACCAGGAATTTGGGTATTAGTTGGACAACGAGATTGGGAAACAATTCACAAAGACAAAATGGAAAAATGCGATTTACTCGAATTTTACAGTGAATCAGACAAACAAGTGATTTGTCAACAATCCAATGTAAACGTTGGATTATTGCAAGAAAAAAAACTAGAAGGTGAAGAAACACATGAACAACAAGAAGACGATGTTATTTTTGTAGATGATATTTAAACTTTACGAATCGTTTTATTTTTTTTTTGTTCAGTTTGGCGTCGTGTTTGTATCGGTTTTTCATTTTGTAAAACAATAAATAGCGAACTATAGTCTTGAAATATATCAATACTTTTTTCATAAGGTATATCTTCTACTTTTTGAAAAGTGCTAAGGAAATTTGACAATACATTATGATCTATGAATTCACTCAAATTGGGTTCATTGAAGTGGTATTTATATATACCAGTCACAATGAATTTACGACCGTCTTCCTTTTTATTTTTCAAAATATGACTCAACAAAAGGTCTTTGCTTAAAATGGAATTTGGAATACTTACATCAATTCTTTTGTATTGTTCTAGTTTTTGGTTAATGACATAAAAAAAAAAAATATGGATGTCTTTTACTGGTGTTTTATCAAACAAATTAGTTTTTTGTAAGTGTTCTATTTTTTCTTTTAGTTTATTATGATGTTCCTTTACATCTTTTTCAAAATTCATTATAACTATTAGATATTATTTTTATTACATTATTACGAGGTAAACCATTTAGAATCATACAACAAAATTTCAGCATTTTCTTCATATTCTTCTTCTTCGTATTCGTTTTCTTCATATTCGTCTTCTTCGTAGTCATCGCATTCTTCTTCATCACTTGGTGGGTCAACCGAATAATCGCTTAAATAACCATTTTTTTCTAGTCGCAATTCTCTTTCTTGATCCCATCGATGAACTAATTGTTCCAAAAAATATTGTTTCCTTTGATTCACATACATATCATCTTCTTCTTTTCGTTCTTCTAAGGTAAGCGAATCCACAACACCCTTCTTTGTAAGCTTAATCCATCCCTTCTTGATACGCTGTTCGCGCTTCTTACGTTTGATTTCAACGTTCTTGAACAATTTACCAAAATCCATTTTTGTTTTTGGAACCACTTTAGGTATTGTCAATTGTGGGAACAAATCACGAGTAGGTGATTTGGAAATCGTGTTGCGTTTATGAGGTGGTGCGTAAGTCATCGTGTCGTGTTTTTGTGGTGGTGCGTAAGTCATCGTGTTGCGTTTATGAGGTGGTGCGTAAGTCATCGTGTTGCGTTTTTGTGGTGGTGCGTAAGACATCGTGTTGCGTTTTTGTGGTGGTGCGTAAGTCATTATGACATTATTTATTATTATTTTTTCATTTCAATTTTTATAATATTTTATTAATATAATGTCTATTACTACCTTAAAACGAAAAAGTGCCGCCAAATATG
>Ga0255752_10003356_pt1 | contig 16834 bp, 13 predicted proteins | sample 011ome_25_FD_179952 | JGI IMG/M metagenome (GOLD analysis project Ga0255752, IMG submission 179952) | Coastal salt marsh microbial communities from the Groves Creek Marsh, Skidaway Island, Georgia - 011512CT metaG (version 2) | ecosystem: Environmental > Aquatic > Marine > Intertidal zone >... | reverse complement strand
AAGACAACGCAATGAATGACCGTTGTTTAGAAATAGGATTGAAAATTGACCGCTCACAATTTTATCCTATTGATGATAATAGAATACTTCGTTATTTTGATGGATTTAAACGCACTATATCTAGAAAAGATAGTCTTATATATAAACAAAAAGGATATGACAGTATGCTTGATTTAAAAAATATAAAATGGAATATACATAATGAATATATTAATGTAACTAGTTTTGACTGTAAAATGAACCCCAATGAACAGATTTATGCACCAATTGATATTCGCAATACAAAAAAATTAGTTGTTCCACGAGAAACAGAGTTTAGACGCAATTGGAATATGTTTAAACGGTAACCGTCTATTTATGTAACCGTCTATTTATGTAACCGTCTATTTATGTAACCGTCTATTTATGTAACATTATAATTATATTTTATAACCTATAATTATATACAATAATGTCTATTAATGATTTTAGTAATAAATTTTCTAATCGAATAAAATCAAGTTCAAATAAGTTATTAGGTTCATCGCCACGTTCATCTGAAGGATTATATAAAACATTATCCAATAAAACCGACAATTTGTTTTCTGATAAAAAATCATCTAGACCTAGGATATTGAGTGTCCCTTCTAAATCAAAATCATTGTCAAATAAAGTATCATCGTTTAAATTTTCCGAAGACGACTCTTCATCATCTTCTATTCCTTTTTCATCCGACTCTTTCTCTTTATCTTCATCTTCATCAGCATCTCCATCTTCATTATTAGATTCTGGTAAAGATTTTGTATCAAGCGCAACAACTATTAAAAGTTCTATTAAACCATCCATTTCTCCATTTTTTCGCTATTTATCGATTTTTCTTATTATTGGAGTTTTGTTTTTGAATTTATTCTTATATTTAATAAAACCAGTCGAAACTAGTATTATTGATATGTATAATCCTCTTTTAAAACAGTTAGGATTTGATGTTAAAGAGAGAACCCCGATTAAAAAAGAACCAACGCCTTCCAAAAAGGTAAAAGTGAACAAAGATGAAACTAAAAGTGCTGTGAATAAACTGGAAAAGGCAATAAATGATAAAAAAATAGTCAATAAGATTGATGGTAAAAATATCGAGAAGCAACATGAAGAGCAAGGACAGACAACTAAACAAAAACCGTTTATACCCGAACCGGATGTTAGCGCGAGTCGTCTGCAGGCAAATAAACCAAATTCTAAACAGGGTTATTGTTATATAGGCGAAGACCGAGGATTCCGTAGTTGTATAGAAGTTGGTAAAGGTGATGTTTGTATGTCTGGTGATATTTTCCCGACCAAAGATATTTGCATTAACCCTAACTTGAGGGAATAAATGAATACAAACGGAGTTCAGGACCAAAGAGGAATAAGAATATTTATTTATGATATAATAGTTTTGCTTCCATACTGAATACTAATAATAATTCTATGCTGTAATTTATCAAGATAAATCTGGAAAGTATCTTTCGTCCTATCTTTAATATTTCCTACATGTTTTTGACGTTTATTATTGATAAATGCATTAACGAAATCTGTAATATAAACAGTGTAAGTTGTAGCATCTACATCTGGTTCAACTATTTGATCCTTGCCTCCACATTTTTCAATTCTTTCCAATTCACATACAATATCTAGACGATATTTCTGAATAATATGAAGAATTGTAGAATAATCCCATTTACTGCCATTTCCAACACGCTTCATAGATTCATATTCGGTATTTGTAATACCAATTACAATAGGAATAGTAGCAGGGTCAGTTGGGTTATTTACAGTAGGCAAATCTACCGCTTCCAAGTTAGGAATATTCTTTGATGAAAGCATCGTTGAGTTTGCCGATACCTTACCCTTCTTCTTCTTGAACCCTGTTGTCTGATAAGAGTTTGTTCCAAATGGGTCAAGATATGTCTTTTCATACTCTTCAATAGCCTTAATTGAAGTTCTGTGCGGACCTGTCTTATGACCTCCTTCAATATATTCACGCCAGTATCCAGTCATACGCCCAGGTAGACCTTGAATTTGGACGTTATTATCTACGACTTTTGTATAAAGTTCGTGAGTTGCGCCAATACGAAGTTTCCAGCGATTTGGAATAAGATTTGCCCTACGAAAGAACCCTTTTACTCCAAGAACTATATGTTGAGTTAAAGGTTCCTTGAAGAATTCTTTGATTTCATCTTCTGAAAGACGGTCAGTTGAAGTGTGATTTCTAAATGCGACAACCTTACGAATACATGCGTTTTGAACGACATTAACATTTTTTGCAGTGACACGCACAATATGAACCCTAAAATCATTACCGTAATTGGCGAGAATATCATCGTCAACCCATTTATCTGCATTCTCAATTGAATTTAAAGAATAAAACTCCTTCACAATACCCTTCTCCAAGAAATCCTTATGCCCGAAGTATGAAGTAGGAATAGTCATTTTATAGAGTTCGTGTAGTTCTCCCCATCGGTAAAGGTCGTATAATTCTTTAATCATCGTAGCACTAATGAAGACAAATCGGTTATTATGCTCCTTCATATGTTTCACGTCTAATACGCCTGCTTCCTTCAAAGTTGTATGAAGGACTTGAAACTCTTTATCTCCCGTATCAATCTCATCAATAATAAAGAGACCATTGCGGATATTCAAAAGTTCTGCTCTTGATAGTTTTCCATGGTGAAAGATTTTATCCTTGAAGCAGTTTGGTGCTTTATCAATCATATCCTTCTCCCATCCAGCATTACTCATACCTGTAAGTATCCTTACATTCGCAGGATTAACTACAAACTTGTCATCAATATGAGTTGTTAAAAGTTTAGCAATTTCAATCATAAGACCATCTGCTCCAACTTTGGTCTTCTTTTGAATACTGATAACACGACGACCATTTTTGTAGAACTTATCTACAATATTAATTGCATCTTCTATTTGATTATCAAAGATATATTCGGCAGTTGCTTTATCATCACCCTCAAGGAACAACCGATGATTTGTTGCCCTTGCCGAGTTATATGCTTGGAATACATCTTCGCGCCTTGCAGAGATTAATTCAACTGGAGAAGACATTTTGATAATTATTATAATTTCTCATTTACAATCATTTTTATTTCAATTTTTTTTAATAATTATTATAAATTCTCATTTACAATCAGTATGGATTTATAATAATCATTTTGTTATTATAAATTGTGTATTAATATAAATTGTGTATTAATATAAATTGTGTATTAATATAAATTGTGTATTAATATAAATTGTGTATTAATAGTTAATCATTATACATTCGTTGCAGTTTTCATAAACCATCTAGTAGATAAGTATTTGTTGGTAACATCAGTGCTTCCCAAGTTAGCAGTGACAAACGATGTATTCGGTCCTTTATTAACAATGCTCTGTATTTTACTCGTTCCCAATGCTTCTTCAAAATATCTTAATGCTGACGTATTACCATCAAACCCGCCATTCATCGAAACATATACATCTCCATAATTTTGTCGAGGAACACCAGCAAGCATATGCCGTTTCACTAAAGTGCCATTAATGTATACATCTAATTGATTTTGTTTAGTAACACGAATAATAACGTTCACCCATTTATGTAACGGTAAATCTTTCACTATAATTTCTTCATTAATTTTTTCAAAAGAATTCATAAATATTTTTAATCCTGCCATATCACCCTTTCCATTTCCATCTAATCGCGGGGTAATGTATAATCCAGGACTGTTATTAGGGAAATTAACACCTTCTTCACCACCACCAGTGCCATCTTTAGATATATTGTCATTACCTTTATGGAAGACATGCTTCATTTCATTTTCCTTAACTGAAAAATCATTGACAAAAATCCACACCGACCAAGTAAATTCCAACCCATCGCGTTCGTTATTAGAACGGTGAATTGGTTTTGCACCTCTCTTCGAGGGGTTTTGAGGAATAATCATCATTTGTCTAGAATTAATCATACCATCAATTAAAATTGGGTTGCTGTCTTTAGAAAACACTCGCGTTAAAATAAAAGAACCCAAACTTAATAACATCATAAAAATAATAAGCACTAAAATTAAAAAAGCAAATTTAGCAACAATGCTATTTGATTGTAAAAAATTTTTACTTCCTTGAACATATTGATTAGACGAAAATTGTTCCAGTTGTACTTTATATTCTCCTAATTTATCGGTTAAACCCATTCTTATATATATTATATAAAATATAATATAAATTATTATTAGTTACATCTTAATTCAATTGTATATCATAAGGATAATAAACCATAATTATATTTGGTTTATTTAAATCTCAAAACTGCTTGCGACCTTGTTATCTTTCACCATAGAAAATCGCAATCTATATTTACTAATCGCATTTGCTAAAATACCCTTTCCAAAACCTTCCTTGTATATATTGTATGCTTCTTGAGGGTTAGAGGCGTGCGACCAGTATTTAAATGCAGAAGTCCATCCACTGAATCCTCCATTAGGAGTGACCTGAATATCCATATCATTATCGACGCGCGGAACACCGGGGATAACGCAAGTTCGCACTAATTTACCATCCAAATACACATCTAATGTTCGTCCATATAAACTAACAATAACATTGACCCACTTTTGAATAGGAACATTGTCAATCATACACGTATGATCAGTCGTTCCTTGGTTTGCTCGTGCTCTATCTTCCGCAAGACGGTCTAATCTGTCCTGGTTCGATTCACTATTTGCATCGTTCGGTATACCACGGGCACAATCATCACATGCGCAAGTGTATCCACTATTACATGCATCACATGCTTCTTTGGTTGCAGCACATTCAGGGGCATTTATGTTAATTCTGCATTTTTCGGCAAGTGATTTAACAGTGCTGCCGTCTGCACCTGCAATATCCTTCGCCGTATCATAATACTTAATAACAACTTCTAATGTGTTTGGTTTATCTCCTAAAACAACGGTAGGACATTTAACACGGTCAAGAACGACCTTTTCATCACCATATTTGTAATTCCAGTCATCTACAAACATCCACATAGAGTAAGTGTAATTGCTGGAATTATTATTATTTTTCACATCCTTTGCCAAAATCGTTTGTTGAATTTTCCCTTCCGCCATTTCAGTCAACTTAGTAGACTTTGAAAAAGCATTTACAACAAAATAGATTATAAGTAATAATACAAAAACAAGTAATACTATTTGTTTCACGTCCATTTTATATATATTATAGAATAGAAATTAACTATAATATATAAAATAATGTTTATAAAATAATGTTTATAAAATAATGTTTATAAAATAATGTTTATAAAATAATAATATCTAAATAAGCATAGTTTACTTTATTGAACTCCCATCATCATTTTCATATTATTTATAAATGTATTATTCGGATTTTTATTCTTCTCAATATCAAAACTTATATCATCATTTATACTCCATACATATGGCATTTCTTTTACCCGTAATGTTTTATAATTCATCACAATATTTTTTTCATTTAGTACATCATTGTAATAGACAAGATTGCATACCCCGCCATATATTCCATTTTCTGAACCTGTAACAATTTCGTCTAATTTCATATAGGGTGCCACGCCAACATAAGAACCAACTAAGACACCATTTAAAAATATATCAATATATCCTTCGTTGTAATTTATAACAATATTATTCCATTTTTGATAAATGACGTCTTTTGATTCATATACCACGACAGATTTGTTTTTTGGTTCAGTATCTTCATCTTCAGTAACACCTGTATTATTCTTTGTTGGTGCAGCAACCTCTGCCATTACTCTTAAACTATTCTTTTTCCCATTATATTCCAATCTAACCTTATTTCCATATTTAATAATGTTTGTATATTTGTTATAAGCAGCATTTGTATTTGGTGGTTGAGGATTTAAATAAAACCACCCAGAAATGGCATATTTATATCTAAACTTATAGTCATCCCCATACATACTTGGTTGAGGATTAACACCAAAATCAATCTTCAATAAAGAAGGATTTTTAAATTTATTATAAATCCATGCCATTATTTTATTTTTCGGTATATTTGGGTCAGTGTATTGTTCATGTTCTGCATTATCAAGTGATGTATTTTTTTGTCCGAGGTTATCATTTTCTTTTCTAACACGATTATTCATTTTATTTGCATAACTTTTATCAATCTCATTTAAATCATAATGGTCGGTATCCGGTATATCATATAATTCATCATATTTACCAACTGTATATTCTTTATTTAAATTTAATGGTTTATTCACTAATTTTTTACCACTATAATTAATAACTTTATCGAACATCACTGGTATTAAAAACCATAATCCAATAAATAATGTTTCAACTCCCAACAATGTCCATACTGGTTTGGTTGTTAAATGGTATTCATATTTGATATATTCAACAGCATCTATTAAGAGACAAGGTAAAAACAAAATTAGTTTAATAACTAATGAAGCAAATTTTTGTTGCTTAGAGTCTTTAATTTTATCAATTGACTTTTTCATAAACAAATATATCACGGCAATCGCACCAATAATTACCATCAATGTTACTATATTGGTAAGTAATCCCGCTACACCAGTATTTATTAAAATCCATATCATCCCTTTAATAAAAAACATAAAAGCGACAAAAAACACAATAAGTGAAATAATTTTAATTAGTGCATTTTTTTCAGTCGGATCAATTAAATCTACATCTTCATTATGGTCGACCTTCATTTTAATGAAAAAGAATAACATCACATAGACAAATGCAACACTGATTACCAATAATTGAGTAAATACTGGATATGCTGTTTTAATTCCAAGAGGATTATAGTAATAAATAATAGCAATAAATAAAATATATTGTAGCATTTCCAATTTTGCCAAATGAGATGGATTTAAATATAACATACGTGTAAACCGTTCCATAAAGTCTAAATTAATTTCTTTTTCTGAAACTTCTGATACCTTCTTTTTTGCCTTTGTTAGTTCTCCACTTAAACTATCAATTAGATTACCTATATTATTTTTGTTTTTATTAAATTCAGAAGACATATCTTTGTATAATAGTAAGAAAGTTTATTATGTTTATTATTATACAAAGAGATTAGTAATAATATTAATAATTATAATTATTATTATAATACTATAAATTTTCAAATGCAGTTTTTTTACCGTGACAATCTCTACATAAAGCAACTAAATTATCAACATTATTAGAACCACCATTATCTAGTCTCACCTTGTGGTCTACTTCAAACCAAGCAGGCAACTGTTTCTTACAACCACCACAATTCCATCCTTGTTGCGCTGCTACATACTTCTTTTTTGTTTCACTCACTGACCTCTTTGTTGCCTTTTGTATATTCGGTGCGTTACTTCCACCAGATGATAATATTCTTTTTTCCTGCGGTGACATCATATAACCCGTGTTATTATTAAAATTGCCGCCGCCGCCACCGCCACCGCCCGTCATATTTAATAACGGCGACAGTAAATCACTTGCTTCTTTATCAATCGGCATATATTTTATAATACCATTCGCATGTGATACTAAATTTTTTGATTGCGATGGGTATTTTTTCATAAATAGATAAGTCGATAACCCTACAAAACCTATACCTGCCATTTGATAATATTTTTTCCACGATTTTACTAATTTTACATATTTACCATCATGATAGATATTTAATATAAAAAATATAGTTATACCTATAATTAGTAGTTCTATTTTCATTTATATAATAATTATACTATAATAAATTTACATAGATATATCTTCTACTAAAAACCCATTATTATTATTTAAATTTATAGATTGGATTTCCTTATTATTGTAAATACCTGGTGTTGCGTTGGTCTTGGTCTTGGTCTTGGTCTTGGTCTTGGTCTTGGTCTTGGGTTTTATCTTGGTCTTGGTCTTGGTCTTGGTCTTAACAATACTTCTTGAAATTGTATTTAATGATTCCAACTCTTTTGAAAGTTCGCTTACGTTAATTGCCTTAGTAGCATATTCTGGACTATAACAATATTTTATCAATATTCTGCATACGCTATTTATTATATCTCTATGGATTAAGAACGTAACAGTATTATTTGAATTGTAATTAATACCTTTTTCAATCAGATAAATATAACCCATTAAAAATCCCCATATATCAACATTCTTTGAAAATACTTCATAGAAATATTCTACATCTTTAAAGTGTCCATCATCATCGACATATGCTAATAAAACCGATTGTATATATTCTATAATGGTAGTTTGAATTAAAACATTATAATCAATAGTATTATATTCATTATCTATTGCATATATTTTGTAAATGTAATGTAATATCGAAACAATTGACTGATAGTGTCCGCTTGTTTTATTATATTCTATAATATGATTCACTAAATTTACAGCAATAATTTTCAATAATTCTGCTTGTCCGGATTTTGAGTTATACAATTCTGAAGATGCCTTGATTTTCTTATATTCCATAGGCAGCCATTCTTTCAAGTGATTATTATATAATAAATTTGAAAATGGCGTATTAAAGTGTAAATTATGATTAGTAACTTCATATGGAATTGTTATTCCGTCATTTTTGCCAGATAATCCCCAATCAATTAAACGAACCTGTACCGAACTATCAACAAGCATATTATTTCCTTTAATATCCATATGCAGCAATCCATTCTTATTGATAGGAACAATACCATTGTTTAAGAGTTGAATTAAACTAGTATTAACTTGTATAAATAAACGATACTTTTCTATTTCATTATTCATTAAAACAATATTGTGAATATAATCATCAAGTTCTATACCTCCGTCCGGGATTGTGATTAATTTTAAATGTTTTAGATTATTATTTACGTTATTAGAATTAATTCCATTCTCGGTAAATAAATCGCATTTATCATCAAAATATTTTAAATCTTCTGCTGATAATTTACCAGGGTCGCACAAATTTGTATCCATCACCAAAAAATACTTGTCATTATTTGGAATTTTTTTAATAATTTCCTTGACTTTATCCATTTCTTCTTTTTCTTTATAAACACTTTTGTCATTATACATTAATTTTGATATATGCGATGCTTTAGGTTCTTCTCCACTAGCACATCTTATTGGCGGTCGAAATACACATCCATAGGACCCTGCTGCAACTGCTTCACCGCCCTTTTTATTTCCCTTTTTATTCTTATAATTCACTTTTGACCTATGTTTTTTACTTTCTTTACGTAGAGATGAATTAAGTTTTATTACTTTTATTACTTTATTTTTTCTTGTTTTCTTGTTATTCATATAATTTGTATATAGTATTGTGTTATTTTATTCTTTATCTCTTTCTATATACTATCATTTTTTAATACTATCATTTTTTAATACTATCATTTTTTAATACTATCATTTTTTATAGAGGTATATTGATAAAAATACAATAAGTATTACTATTCCCAAAAACACATATTTCTCTCTTCTTCTGCGTTCTTCTTTATACTTTACTTGCTTGGGTTTATAGTGTTCATAATATTGAACCATTGCTTCTTCCATTGTTATTTCTTCTTTGCCCATAGAAACATTTACTTTATTATGAATAAAGTGCATCCATTTTGAAAATGATTTTTGGGAATCTAAATAAGGTGCTACTGGATATTTATCCAACAATTCACTAAATTGGTTACCTATAGTTGATACTGGTAAAAATAATGGTAAATTATGAATAAAATCATAGTATTTTTTCTTAATTGTTTCATTTGGATTATGTGGATAAGTTAAAGCAATTGTGTGCAAAACAAACCAATAATGAGGTCCCCATACACTTGGTTCTAATCCCATTATAATAAACAATATAAAAAGATTTACAGTATAACCAATAAATCTAAGATTATATGAATAATTCAACATTTTGTAATAACTGTGGCAATAATGGGCATATATTTTATCAATGCAAACAACCAATCACTAGCGTTGGTATTATTGTTTATAGAATGAATAATGAGAATAATGAGAATAATGAGAATAATGAGAATAATGAGAATAAACCGTTTCCCGAGTATCTACTCATTCGCAGAAAGGATAGTATTGGATATGTTGAATTTATGCGCGGAAAATACAATATATATAGTAAAATGTATCTATTGAATATTATATCTGAGATGACAAATGACGAAAAACAACGTTTATTAACACAATCATTTGATTCTTTATGGACAAAGTTATGGGGAAACGATATTAATAGTCAATATAGAAGTGAAGAAAAAATTTCAAGAGATAAGTTTGAATCATTAAAGAACGGTATTGTTATAAATAATGATGATTATTCTCTTGAAACCTTAATACATGATACAAATAATGTCGGAAAATGGGAAGAAACCGAATGGGGATTTCCAAAAGGAAGACATAATAATCAAGAGAAAGATTTGTCGTGTGCTTTGAGGGAATTTGAAGAAGAAACTGGAATTTCTAGGTCATCAATTAACATACTGCATAATGTTTTACCATTTGAAGAAATATTTACCGGTTCTAATTATAAATCATATAAGCATAAATATTATGTTGCCTATATGAAAAATAATATAGATTTAATGAATTCATATCAACATACTGAAGTTAGTAAAATGGAATGGAAACCATATGAAACTGCTATGAATTTAATTAGAAGTTATAATTTAGAAAAAAAGGAAGTATTGACACGTGTTAATACGATGCTTACAAATTATAAGACATATGATGTAAAGTAAGAATAATAAGAAGAATAGTAATATAGTATCAATAAATATATATTATTTTATTTTGTAATGTAGACTAATATATATATAAATTTATATAACTATATATTAGTAATGGATACCCCTTCAAAAAAAAATAAAAAAACACGCGAAAAACAAAAACGGTGTAAAAAAGGTACACGTCGAAATCATAAGACAAATGAATGCGAACCAATTATAAAAGAGGGAATTAACCAGAATGAACCAGAAAGACAGGTTCCAACACAAGAACAGGAACAGGAATTACAACGGACACAAGAACAAGAACTGCCACCACTGCGGACTGAAACACAAATTGAAACTATACGGACACAAGAACAAGAACAGGAACAGGGATTACAACGGACACAAGAACAAGAACAAGAACAAGAACTGCCACCACCGTTGCAGACTAAAGAACCACGTGTCAACGATGACAAGGAATTACGCGAAAGAATGGAACTATCAAGTGATAATAAGTATGATTTTTTATATCCCAATTTAAATGATGCTAATTTTAATATTAAAATTGCCGAGAGAAAAGAGTTTAATGACACCAAATATGATGGTGATATTGTAGCAGATGTTGAAAAACATTCAAATCAATTATGCAATTCTGAATTTGAATTAGCACCACATCAATTATTTGTTAGAAATTTTTTATCATTTCAAACACCATACAATAGTTTATTATTGTATCATGGTTTGGGGAGTGGTAAAACATGTTCTGCAATAAGCGTTGCTGAAGAAATGAGAGATTACATTATAAATATTGGAATCACAAGTCAAATTATAATTGTAGCGTCTCCAAACGTACAATCAAATTTCAGACTTCAATTATTTGATGAACGAAAACTAAAATTGGTTAATGGATTATGGAACATACGTTCTTGCACCGGAAACAAGTTTTTAAAAGAGATTAATCCAATGAATATGAAAGGATTAAGTAGAGAGAATGTGAAAAAACAAATTAATAAAATAATAGATACATATTACATTTTCTTTGGTTACCTCGAGTTTTCAAATTATATTAGTAAAAAAAGTAATCTTGATAATGATGGTATAGAAATTAGAGATGAAAAACATAAACAAAAACTTATACAAGGTAAATTAAGAAAGATATTCAATAATCGTTTATTAATTATTGATGAATTTCATAATATTAGAATAACAGACGACAATAAGAATAAACGTGTTGCCGACGAATTACTTAAATTGATTAAAAATGTTAATAATATACGTTTACTCTTACTATCAGGAACACCAATGTTTAATTCCTATAAAGAGATTATATGGTTAATTAATTTAATGAATATTAATGACCGTCGTTCTACAATAGACATCAAGGATGTTTTCAATAAAGATGGCACATTTAAGGTTTCTTCTTCAGGTGAAGAGATCGGTAAACAATTATTAGAGAGAAAAGCAACTGGTTATATATCCGTTGTTAGAGGAGAAAATCCGTATACATTTCCATATCGAGTATGGCCGAGCGATTTCGCCAATCAACATACCTTCTCAGTTAAACCCTATCCCACAATTCAGTTGAACGGAATATCGGAACTTAAACAATCAATCCAACATCTCTCTTTATTTTTAACCGAAATTGGAAATTATCAGCAAAAAGGGTATAACTATATTATTGAACGCATTAAAGGTGGGCATATTGGAACAAATAATCAAATGCCAACCGTAGAAAACATTGAAACATATGGTTATACAATGCTGATGCAACCATTGGAAGGATTAAATATAATATACCCACACGACTCTCTAGATAAAGAAGATAAAAATTTGAATTCAATTGAATTAGTCGGAGGGGAAGGGTTAAAACGTATTATGAATTTTACAGTTGACCCAAGCACATATTCGCGCAGTAAATTTGATTATAAACCCGATGTAATTAAAAATTATGGTAGACTATTTTCGCCTAATGAAATTGGAAACTATAGTAGTAAAATAAAAACAATATGTGACCGTATTGTTAAATCAAAAGGTGTTATATTAGTGTATTCGCAATATATTGACGCTGGGTTAGTGCCTCTTGCTTTAGCATTAGAGGAACAAGGATTTTCCAGGGCAGGAAATACTTCATCATTATTTTCTAGTAATCCAACAAAAAAGGTGAAAGGATTTAACTATGTTATGATTACTGGTGATAAGGGGTTTTCGCCGAATCCTACCGAAGATATAAAATTAGCGACAAACGACAACAATATAAATGGAGAGATTGTAAAGGTTATTTTAATCTCTCAAACAGGAACGGAAGGGTTAGATTTAAAATTCATTCGTCAAGTTCATGTAATGGAACCGTGGTATAATATGAACCGTATTGAACAAATATTTGGTAGAGCAATTCGAACATGCAGTCATAAATTATTACCCTTCAATGAGCGTAATGTTGAATTGTATTTATATGCTTCTCTCATGCGCGATAATGGAATGGAAGAAACTGCCGATTTATATATTTATAGATTAGCGGAAATAAAAGCGTTACAAATAGGGAAAGTAAGTCGCGTATTAAAAGAAATTTCAGTTGATTGTATATTGAATATTGGACAGACGAATTTTACAGAAGAAAATATGGAATTAAACGGCGTAAAACCAATTACACTTGAAATATCGAGTGGTGATAAAATAGATAATTATAAAATAGGCGATAAACCTTATTCTTCTATTTGCGATTATATGGAAAATTGTGCATACAAGTGTCGTCCTAATAAAGAGATTGCCGAAGATGATGTATCATTGAGCACTTATAGTGAAGATTATATTATGACCAATACAGATAAGATTATTTATAGAATTAAGCAATTAATGAAAGAGAGATTTTTTTATAATAAACGCGATATGGTTGCATTAATAAATAGTTTTAAAGTGTATCCAATTATTCAAATAAATGCAGCATTAGAACAATTAGTTTCCGATAAGAATGAATTTATAAATGATAAATATGATAGAACCGGTCATTTAATAAACATTGACGACTTATACCTATTTCAACCGTTAGAAATAAAGGATGAAAGAATTAGTATATTTGACCGTTCTGTTCCATTAGATGTCAAGCATAGTAATATTATTATGAGATTGCCTAAGGAAAAACAAGAAAAGGAGAAATTAACGAATATTATTAATATTGGTGATAAACAATCACATTCACAAACACATGCTCCTGCTTTTGAAAAGGATGAAATAAGTAAATTAATAGATAAATTGGAAAAAAAATATAATTTGGCAGTTAATCATCAAACTATACCAAGAGGGGAAAAAGATTGGTATATGTTATGTAATAAATCAACTGAATTTATGTTAGAAAATGGAATTGAGAGAGATACAATAAATTATCTAATTGTTGAACATATAATAGACGAACTGAATTTAAAAGAAATGTTGATGATATTGAATGTATTTTATGAAAATCCTGAAAAAATAGACAAATACAACAATGAAAATTTATTTAAACATATAAAAATGTATATTCATAGTAAAATAATTATAGGTAAACGTAGAATTAAGGGGTTTTTATGGAAAGATAAATCAATACAAGTTATTCTTGTAAAACAACATGTTCGTGAGGATACCGAAACAGATAATAAAATGAATAAAAAATGGTATATTGCCGAATCAGAAGATGAGAAAGATTTGAAAGAAGTTATAGAAATGAAAAAATTAAATATAATGAAAAATTTAAATAATACTATTGGGTTTATGATAAATTTTAAAAATGACGATAATGTTGTATTTAAAACAAAGGATACATTAAATGAGAGAGATTTGGGTGCGCGATGTGATCAAAAATCTGATAAAAATAAAGAAGTCGATTTGTTAAATTCGATTATAGGGAAAAAAATATTTACGATTGATACTGATATTTCTTTAAGAGGAATATGTATTATTCAAGAATTGTATCTTCGTTTGTTTGAACGCGATAGAAATAAAGAAAAACATTGGTTTTTAACGTCTGCCGAATCATTATTAACAAGTATTGATAAAAAGGTTAAAAAAACGAAAGGGAAGGGGAAGGGTAATGTGGTGGGAAAAAAGTGAATATAATGAATATAATGAATATAATGAATATAATGAATATAAATAAAATTGAATAACGATTTAGAAATAATATCATTAATTAATAGTAAGATGTCCAACACAGTAACTACTAAATCAAGGGTAAACTATAAGAAAAAATCACAATATAATACTAAAATTCAAGATAATGAATTATATACAGAAATGATGATTACAAAAAAAATACCAGTTCATATTAGCAATATAGGAAATAATATTAAAGAAACGCTTGAAACAGTAGTTGCTAGAGAAATCGAAGGAAAATGTATCGTTGAAGGATATATTAAATCTGGAACAGTTGAAATTATTACATTTTCAAGCGGCGTAGTAAGAGGGGATAATGTTATGTTTGAAGTTGTATTGAAATGTCTTGTGTGTTGTCCTGTTGAAGGAATGCATATTAACTGTATTGCCAAACATATTAATAAGGCAGGTATTAGAGCAGAATTAGACGAAACGCCGACACCTGTTATTATATTTATCGCACGCGACCATAACTATAATGTTACGGGGTTTTCAGAAGTTCAAGAAACTAATAAAATTAAAGTTCGTGTTATTGGGCAGCGGTTTGAATTAAACGATACTTATATTTCTATTATTGCCGAGTTATTGGAAACTAGTAAAAAACAAAATCAAGAACCAGTTAGTAATCAGTCGTCTGTTAAAGAAACTGAATTAGATGTAGATGTAGAGCAATTGCCAATTGAACCAATTAATGTGCTTTCAACTATAAATGAAGAAACCGAAAAACCAGTATCTCAAAAAGCACCATCAAAAAAACGAACATTAAAGTTGAAAAAAACCTCAATTTTACAAAAATAAAAATTAAAAATAAAAATAAAAATTAAAAATAGTAATATCTAATCTATATTCACAAAACAACCACTATTAATAGTTATATTTTTTAATTTAAATATAACTATTGTAAAATAATTACTATAGTTTATTATGTCTCTGGATAATCTAAAAGAACGAATTGAAATTATGCAAAAGTATCATCAAGTTGAGATATTACGTATATTAACAAAATTCAATAATATTAAGACAAATGAGAATAATAATGGAACTTTTGTTAATTTAACTGAATTGAATAATGAAGTGATTATTGAATTAGAAAAATATGTTAATTATGTAGAAGAACAACAAAAGCATTTAAAAATAGGTGAAAGTGAAAAAGAATCGATTGAACAAACATTTTTTACAACTTAAATTAGAGTGATAAATAATATATAAAATTATAATAAAGACAACTCCATTTTAATATATAATTGTATACTATTTTATATTAAAATGAATGAAACTCTTCAAGAAATGAATCAATATATGTTTTCGGATGAAAATATGAAAAAACAGAATAATTATAGATATAAATTTAAAAAGCAACACAACCCAAATGTATTGTTATCCACTCCAAAAGACATTCTGGAAATAGGAGCATCAGCAACAGCAACAGCAACAGCAACAGCAACAGCAACAGCAACAGCAACAGCAACAGCAACAGCATCAGCAACAGCAACAGCAACAGCAACAGTAACAGCAACAGCAACAGCAACCGACAAAAATATAATGTCTATATTTACTCCTACACAAAAAGATAAACTATTCTGGTGTTTTTTTATCATATTGAACGGTTATGAAGACTATGAGATGAACCGCACGAATTCATTTACAAATGAAAAGAACTTTAAAATAGAAACAGTTGAAAAGTTAAAACAAATAAAGGAACAACTTAAAGAATTAAAACTTAAGCGAACTGAATTAGAAGAAGAATTAGTAAGCAAGACAACTATTTCATTAAAGGGATTAACTGCTTTGTGTCTATTACATAATGTTTCAATTACATATGTATATGGTAGGAAATATTGTAAAATTAATTCCGAGATTAATGACTCTACAAGAGTTGGTGTTATTGTCCAAAATAAGAAAAAGGAAGATTCGATTAAATGGATAAATGCTAACTCAAATAACAATACTAATTTATCTAATATCAATAGCAATAGCAATAGCAATAACAATAGTAATAGCAATAGCAATAGC
>Ga0255752_10003353_pt1 | contig 16842 bp, 25 predicted proteins | sample 011ome_25_FD_179952 | JGI IMG/M metagenome (GOLD analysis project Ga0255752, IMG submission 179952) | Coastal salt marsh microbial communities from the Groves Creek Marsh, Skidaway Island, Georgia - 011512CT metaG (version 2) | ecosystem: Environmental > Aquatic > Marine > Intertidal zone >... | reverse complement strand
AATATTATAAACAAAACCAACTCACATAGAATCACGGGTGTAAATGTAAATGCAGTCCCTGGTATATATTTAAAATCACTAGGCATTGTTAATGCATGTACAAATATAAAAGGTAATAAAGGTACAAATATAAAAGGTAATAAAGGTACAATAGTACCTGGATTTGGATTGAAGGTCAAGGTAAAACCAGGTGTAGCACAGACAAAAAACGAACTTTATAAACAAACACAAAAGAATATTAAAAACAATAAGGCAAAAAATAATTTTGTCGTGCTTCCTCCAGCAACGGAATTCAAATATAAGACTTCTTTCTATGATGCTATAGTGGCTAAAAAGGATTTCAAAAACTGCCTCATCGGAGTCATAAGTGACTTCGAGACACTAGATAGCAAGATAAAACAACAAAAACAATCGCTCGAGTTTTTCAAAAAAATCTAAGCAACTAGTAGATATGGCTAACATCCCTGCTTCAGCCAAACGCAAGGCCGTCGAAAAGGTCAAAAAGACTCTTGCCAAGGAAGGTATCAAATTGAAAGATATCAAGCTTGCCAAGGGGAAGGCTCCCAAGAAGCCACTCAAGGTGGTCAACCCGCTCACCGGACGCAAGATGGCCAAGGATGGACCCACGTTCAAGAAACTCATCGAGCAAGGCTTCAAGTTCATTTCAGTCAAGAAGGCTAATCGCCAGATGATTGCAGGCGTTCTGGTCCCTCCCAAGAATGCGATCGAGAGTTTCGCCAAGGAGAATAAAGTTCCAGTGGAGAACGTCAGGCAGGTCGTCGCCACCAGGGTAGCCAACATCGCTTCGGGCATCTTCGGCGGTGCACCAGTTACTGCTCCCAACCGGGAACCCAACCGGGAACCCAACCTGCGCCAGATGCAGATGCAGAGGAACGTACTCGCCGAGAAGCCACGTCTCAATGAAGCCGAGAGGAAGGAGATGAACGTCCTCAACCGCAACATCAATCAGGTGACGAACCTGAATCGCGTGGAGAACAAGCTCAATAACATCCGCCCCGTGACAGCCGAGGTCCGTGAAAATATTGGCGCCGTTCGCGAGACCCGCGCGGAAGTTCCAGTCGCGGAAAATAAGTTCAAGGCGGTCATTGGAAATGCCGAGGAGGTGGTCATCAAGGCCAACGAGAATGTCCTCACCCAACGCGAAAATCGCGAACCAAGAGCTGAAGTTGCGAAAGCGGAACCGACCCCCAAAACAAAGATCAACGTGAATGCCAATAGCAACCGTGTCAACGTGGGTAACAACCGCATGGGGATCGCGAAAAACAATGGCACCCTCGCAACAAGGAACGTCACCTCGGGCGCGGCACCTCCCATGGCTCCAGTGGGAAATGTGAGACCCATCGGAAACAAAACCGAAAATAAAGAAAAGGAAGCGAAAAATTTTGATAGAACCTTGGGTGAGGCTCTGTCAAAAATTGTATAAAGTAATTACAAGAATGACTCTTATTATCGCAGTCTTGCTTTTGCTTCTTATTATCTACTATGACAGGACTAGGTCCCTCTACATAATCCACGGAAGTCCAATCCGGGTTCCAGAGGCTCCCTTTGCGGTCACCAACCCTCCAAATTTCGCTAATGTAAGGGAACCTACCGGTGAACTTACAGGGATGATGCTGGAAAATAATGTCCAAGTAGAGTAAAGAGAAATGGAGAGTACCGATCGGTCATTCACTGTTATTGATATCCGCAAGCCAGGACAGGGTGGCAAGAAGACTTCTATCCCATCAGATGGAGGTCGCTATGTTTCTAAAACTCCTTTTTCGGCGGCAAGGAAAGGTTTCAGCAAGGCATGCCGCGAAAAGAGGATTAGGGGTCAGTGCACGTTCATCGTCACGATTCAAGAGACCACCCGCGGAGAGAACGGCAAGGTCTTTTCGTATAAGCTCAAGCGCGAGAAGCTCAAGGAGCCCAAGGAGATTACCCGCGGGGGTGGTATATTGGGGGGTGGGGTTCCCATCACCATCGAGTATTCCATCTCGGGCAAGGCAGTCCCCGTTCCTAAGGGACTGTAAGCAACTCCCTGAAATCATTCTCATTTAGAATTTCAGTGTCGTGAACCCTGGCGTTGCGGCACTTGACGTTCCCGCGATCATAACCAGCCACGAGGTAGTCAGTCTGACCGGACACCTGACTCGTGACTGTTCCGCCGTGATTCTTGATCAGCGCAACGAACTCGTCTCGGCTCCAGCGCTTGAAGACGCCAGTCACCGCGAACTTCACGCCCTTGAATGCGTTCTTTGGCAACTTCGGAATCCGATTCTTCATCGTGTTCCTCAGTGGCTCCATGAACAAGTCCTTGAGCTTGGGGTCGTTGTGCATCTTGTTCTTCATCTCTTCCAGAAATGACTTAAGATTCTTCTTGCTTACCACACCGACACATCCACGGTTTAGAAGGCGATCGCGAGAATACTTGGGCACCTTGAGTCCATCCTCGTGGATGACAAGGAAGAACTTGTCGGTCTTGGTATAGATCTGCTCGTGCTTCTCGAGTGTCGCCACAAAGTCAAAAGGCTGGTCACGGATCACCAGATCAAAGCAGGGGACAACGTCCATTTGGGTCATAAGATTGCGCGCGTAGGTGTTCATTGTTTTCGTACTTACCCTTTGGTTTTCTTCTTTAATCCAAGAATTCAAGGACGACTGGTGCCTCTTTCTTAGGGACATCCTTGATGATCCCAAGCTGACGATATATCTTTCGCCTTTTGTAATACATAGCGTCAAATGGACCCCAGTTGTCATGGAGATCTATGATCTTGGGTGGATTGCGCCTAGAACCACCCTCGCGCATGCACCTCCCGACGGCTTGCACCACATCCGACTTTGGCGTCACCATGAACACCGTGTCTACATCTCCAATATCTAAGCCCTCATGAGCCATGTTGAATGTTCCGATGATCACCATCTTGGTCGCCGACTCATCCAGATCTGCCTCCTTCATGCCACCAATGTAGAGTCCAGAGTCTGGTATATTTTCCTTTAGCCAGAAGCAGTGATCCCTTCGGTCCGTGAGGATCAGAACCTTGCGATGCCTGAGGTCATTCATCTTTTCTAGGATGATCCTATTGCGTTCCGCGTCTTCGACCAACATCGTGATGGCTTCGGCCATGGACACCTTACCGAAGCGGCTCGTGGGGAATGGCTGATAGTAAATGTCCAATTTGGGCTTGATGGCATCCATGGTGACTTCGTCGTCCTGCTTGCGCTCCACCATATATGCTTGCGGACCGAGAAACCAGTAGAGGACGTTGGTGAGCCCGTCCTTCCTTTCGGGAGTCGCGCTCAGACCAAGCGTGTACTTCGGACACATGCGAAGCATTGACTGCGAAAAGACCCTCGCGCATATGTGATGCGCCTCGTCCACTATGACCAACCCGATGGATTCAAATGCCTCGACCGGAAAGTCCCTAGACGTGAATGTCTGTAGCATGCCTATCACAAAGGGGTGGTCGATCTCGAATTTGTCCTTCTGGATCCTTCCCACGGTCATCCCGGGACAGAATTGTTCAATCCGCTGCTTCCACTGGTTCGCCAGAAACTCCTTGTGCACCATGATCATAGTTCGGACACCCAACTTACTCGCGATCTTGATGGCGCAGACCGTATTGTGGGTTACCGTAAAATCACCAAGAAGAAACCTATGATTGCCATCAATTTCAAACCCATAATAGTCATCTTCAGGTAATTTCTCTAATCTTATTCTCGTGACCAATACGTCTTTTATCTGTGTTCTTGGTTTTACTTTCTTGCGTTCAAGAATAACCGGGATTTGTTCAAGACCTCTTCCGTGGATTGACATTCGGAAGTATGTTCCAGTCTTTTTCTCACCTTTGTAAACACAACTTTTCTGACATTCACTCTTATAAGCAGCAAAACCAAGAGATCTCACCAAGTATAAAATATCATCAAAAAGTTTTTCATTTTTTTGAATTAAATCATACATATTACTTATCTGGTAACCATCCGAATCAATCAATCCGGCGAGCAATTTAAGTCTGTTTTCTTTTGAATTGTATTTATAAATGTCTGGTATATGCTTATTCATAATAAGATTTAGTTGTTTTAGTGTCTGATTTAGTTTATTTGAAACTCCGTTACTCCTATCATCTGAAACAATGTAATAATCATATTTGGATGAATGTTTGAGTTTTAGATTGTAAACTTTTAGACTTTCTGACAAGTGATCTAAAATCTCTTTATCTCCACAAGATATTGATGGATGTCTTGAACTACCATCGCCAAGCCATAAACCTATGATATAAGGATCAAATGGTAATTCCTTTTCAGGAAATTCGACACCCGTTCTCCAACCAAGAAGTGTTCCACCTTTTCCGTGGTAAGACTTTGGTAAATTTAGATAATCTTTCACAGATATATCAACAATTTCGCCTTTTTTCCATCTTCCTCCTGAACCAGATACTTTCAGTGATAAGATGTGTGATTCGTTTACTATGTATGGATCACCCTTGGTCGGAATAATCTTATACATAATTTCTCTTCCCTTCGCGAGTGAAAGAACGTTCCTGGGCGTAGAATCATCTCCCATTAATTGATCATTCACACGAATGTCCTGAACCATCTTGATTTTTCCAGAGTGAAGCATTATTGGCGTGTCTTTTGCGTGACATTTACCAAATCCGCACGGCAATGAAAGCACTCCGCCGCCACATGTCTTCATGGATTCCAGGACCGCCCTGACCGCCTCGGGCTGATTAATGTCCTTGCGGAGCTTTCCAGAGAATGGAATCTCGTAACTTATCGGATCCGGACGCTTGTCTTTGGGGTTCGCTTCAACGTGCTGCTTTCCGTAGTGCTGCGGAATGCACAGGTTGTCCTTGTTGCGCCTGAAGACCTTGAATGGAATTCCTCGAGGTGCATAGTCAGAGTTAACTTCGGGGGTGACCGTCAGTGCTTTTTCAATATCACGATCTCTGGTAACAATAAACCCAGACCGAGAAATCATGATTTTTATCTCTTGTTATAAGTAAAGAATGAACGCTGTCTCTAATAACACGTCTTGTATGGCGGGTCTTGCCAACCTCGGAGTCGCGACCGCCTTCGGTGCCCTCATGGTGAGCATGGAGCAGACCTGCGGCGCCTTCATCGTGGAGGGTCAGCGCCAGCGCATTGACGTCATGCGGGCTCTTCGGTCCGGTGGCGAGGTGCCAGAGCTGGAGATCGACGACAACCAGATGGGTCTCCTTCAGGCAGGCAAGGCTTTCGCCATGGTATGTCTGTTCGGCATCTTCTTCATGGTGACCACCAGCCCGCTCGTGTCCAAGAAGCGCATCTTCCCTATGAAGACCTTCACGTACCTGCTGGCGTTCCTGGCGTTCCTGGCGTTCGCCCTTCAGATGTACCTGATGCGATCAATCAAGAAGGGTATCACCAACGCCGACCGGACCATGCGGTTCAGTCTTGCCATGATCTACATGATCTTCATGGCCATCAGCCTTTTTGTGATGTTTAACTATTAGAGAGGTATGTCCGAGTGCCCCGTGTGCTTCGATAATATCTGCGATAAGACCACCGTCACTATGAATCCGTGTGGTCATCAACTTTGCTACCAATGTGTCCGTGACTGGAATATTCATGGAAACATTGTTTGTCCTATGTGCCGTGCCGAAACACTGCCTAGAGTCAATGGAGAACCCGAACAGGAACCCGAATCCGTCAGAAAGTGTGAAGAACAAACCAACTTCATATTCTTGACCACGGGTCTGGCGTGCTTCTTTTATACTAGTCTTCACCTCTTAGGTCTATGAGACGTTTCATTTCACCAGTCGTCACGAACTCCTTGAAAAGTTCAAGCGTCGAGCGCCCAACTCCTTCCAGACCTTTAAACTTTTCAACGTCCTTTGTCGTTTTAATCGAAATATCAAATTGCTCGGCGTGATTCACAATCTGCTGGACCGCTTCCGAAAATGTATTGGCTCTGGTGTGGTCTCCCATTTCTTCATAAATCTCAACCAGTTCGCCCATCTTCGTCTGCCACTCGTATAGAATCATCCTTAATGGTAGACCTCTTTTTATCAATCAGTTTTGTGATGCACTCGGGCAAGGCTTTGACATCTTGCCAAGCCTTATTCAAACAATAAAGAAAAATTCTATAATTCTCACCAGGTATATCGTGAATATATTCATCAAAATCACCATACTTATCTTCACAGACCCACCATTTGAACATTTCATCCGGACAATTTCCACCAGGATGACGGATTTCGCATGTAATTTCTTTGACGTAAAATTTTAATTTACGTGGCTCTTTACCAGGTTCGTGAAATGTAGCCTCGACGTGCATGATATGATAGTAGTCCCTGTTGTAACCATTTTCTTCAAGGTATTTTTCCAAATAAGTTTGAGCTTCAGAATAATGCCATATCATTTCTAGATCATCTTCTGAATCGCAACTATCTTCTTCATCCATGTAGATGGATGGCCACAACAATTTCTCCGCATAAACGTCTTTTATTTCCATGAAGCAATTTTCAATAATAGACACTTTGTCCTTGTCCTCTAGCGTTTCTTCTTCAAACCATCCAAGCCATCCCGGGAATGTTACCTTCATTTACCTTCGCAATTATTCTATCGTTTAATATCAGTATGGAGGTCAAAGATGCTATTTTTGGCTTTTATTTGAGCCCATCGTCGGCTGTTTACATTCCCAAGGAGGGTGTAGAGTCCAAGAAGATGAAGGACGGGACGATCATCAAGGTGCCAAAGTATATGTATCACCCTTTGACCATCGAGATCATGCCCCGCGCGGACTACAAGACCATCCAGCACCCGAAGCGGAAGAAGTTTCTGTTCTCGATGCGAGAGACCAAACCCGTCCCGGCGGACATCCGCAAGTACATCGAAAATCCCGAACCCGAAAAGTTGAGAGAGGCACTGACAATCATCCAGCGACGCATCCGCCAGATGTTCGAGACGCCCATTCAGACGATGACTTTGGTTGCATTTCGTTTCGATGGAGTTCCGTGGAAGGTGCACAGAATGCATTGGGACGAAAAGCAGGAAGTGAGTTACCGCAAGGACGGGGAATGGGTCACTACGACCATGAAGAGACTGGGGAATCCATGGGACCTCAAGAACAAGGTGGAGCGGGACAGAAAGAAGGCAGAACTTTTTAATGTAATTAGTAATTTATTAGAAGATAAAGACAAAATACCCTACGTGTCTAGGATGTTGATTGATCGGTTTCGGTGACGCGGAAGCACTCGAAGCGCTCGTCGAAGATGTTCGCGAGAACCTTTTCCACCGTGTCCTCCCAGAACTCATCGTCGCGGGTGAATGGAATGGTGTTCAGCTTTGGATCCTTGTCCTTCTCACTCAGGGACTCGACCAGGTAGCCATTGTAGATGTTTAACATCCGAAGGTAAGCCTGGCACTGCGCCATCTCATAGTCGCGCACCTCGCGGAAGAGTGCCTTGGCGCGGTTCTTGATTTCCACGAGCTCGCCATCGCTGGTGATTCCATCAATATATCCATTTAGGATCACGTGCTCGTGGATGTTCATCGAGTAGAGCTTGGTGGGCTTGTATGCATCCTTGCCAGTCTGCTTGCACCACTGGTCGAGCGTGGAATCTTCCTTGCGTGTCCCGTGCTTCTGAAAGACCCTCGTGCGCGTCATGTCCTCGAGGTATCCCTTCTGCTCGGTCGTGAAACTCTGGGCACGTGGATCGTCGGAGACAGACTTGAGCACGCCACCGATCTCGCTGATGTTGGCAGTGGTGATCTTCTGTGCATCAGCCACGATCTGCTTGGCGTCCTTGTTCTCATAGCAAAACTTTTCCTTCTTGTGCCACTCGGGCGGACCGTGAACGTTCACGTAATCTTTGAAACGGTCGGGGCGATTTCGCTTCCAGAAACGCTCGGCTGCCTCCCTAGGGGACTTGAACTTGGCACCGTAGCCAGCTAGGATCCCTATCTCGGAGCATTGTATCTTGAGAGACATGACTATGTTTAGTTTTATACTCACTCCCTTAAATGGGTCACCTGAATAATTTTTAGTCCTTCATATTAAATGACTGCACTTCTTGTCGCCTCCGTTCTGATGCTAGTGATCCTCACCCACAAGGAAATTCACCATATTTATGAAATTGCCGCGGGGGCTCAGCGCGACCGACCCTTCACTCACAGCGCAAGTAAATTATTTCACTCGTATAACTAAATGAGAAATGTCATCACCGTCGCGATCGAGGCACTGGTTGTGGGGCTGGTGCTCTTGGCGCTCCTCGTCCTCACCAAAAATCTCCCGGTGCATCCCGCGGTTGCCGTCGTGCTTGCGGGAGCCCTTACTCACATCGTCTTTGAGTATCTCGGTCTTAACCGCTGGTGGTGTCAGGTGACCTATTAATTTTTAAAGGCCACGTAAGCAAAACGACACACAATGTAGACGAAGAACCCACCCAAAAATCCAGTGATGCCCACGACCATCCAGTCGGACATCTCTAGATTTAATAACGAATTTTATTGGCTTGCACGCGCCAATCGAGCGCGTAGCGAGAAATCTCTAATTTAGGAGCCATGATGTTCATCGCATTGCCGTAGACCCTAAATTGGTCGTTCACGTAAGCCATGAGGCGATCAAGCTTGTCGCCAAATGACACGTCCACGGTCCCGTGCTTCAGCCAGTGATTCCAGAATTCTTCTGCCATCTCGGAACTGACCGCGCCAAATGTGTCCATGCAGTCACGGAACAGCTGGTCACGCATAGACCTCTTGTCTATCATCTGGATCTTGCGTTTCCATTCGTCATCGCGGATCTTCCCGTCGATGGAAGCGACCATCAACTCTCTCAAAGACGTGGCTGTAGCGTTTCGAGTGTAGTTTCCAGTATTGTACCAGCTCATGTTCCATCCTGCCCACCCTCGCTGCATCTCGGCTTTGAGGCGGACGATGGCCTCGACCTTCCCGACGATCGTCCTTGATTCGTCGCTGTCGGTGTTGATTTGCGTCAGACTGGTGAGCATTACGTAAGGATCGGTCATGCACCTAGCATCTGGATCGTCACCGGGCTCCCGCGGGACGCTTCCGCGCGTCTCCCTCAGCCACTGATAGTACATGGGGTTGTGTGTGCGACCAGCATGAATCTCACCCGTCCGGTAACTGAACGTCGCGTGGCACTGGGTGCACCACATCTGATCGCAGCCCTCGGTCTTGTGGATGTAGATGGAACACTTGGGACAGGGACGCGATTCCTTCATGATCATTTTGACCGTATCGACCATCTCCTTGTTGCACTCGTGATCTTCTTCCTTCTCAATGAAACACTCCTTGCAGATGTGCTTCTTGCAAGTGCCACAGACCCACTTGCTCGTGTCCACGAAGCCTTTACATTCCTCGAGTGGACATGGGCGATTGTAGACCACCTTGGGGGCTTCCGTCCTCCTACCGCCGATCTGATGGAATGGGTAGCGAGAACGCACGGCGAGACTTTTCTCCTCCCACCAGTCCTTGTACAAGAGAAGCTCGGGGTGCTCCATCAACTCTATCTCGATCATCTTGCCCATGTAGATGTAGGCTGCCATCGCGTCGGGAGGAAGGTGGCCTGTCTTGAGTTCGTCATAACGTTCTTTCAAATCCCGAACCCAAGCTCGCAGAGCGTCGCGCAGATTTTCCCTGTTAAAACCTCCTAATTTCCAGACTGGTTCTTTACCGTGGGCGGCGGTGTTCATGATCGTAAAGATGGGTCTGTGCGAAGCTATGAAGCCATAGCGATAAAAGTACATCACCTGATCGATCTCGTGCTGGGCGCGCTGAGCCATGACCTCCGAGTAGATCTCCGGTTTGCGGAGCTTCTCGCGATCCAGTAACATCTTCTCGCGGTGATTCTTGAGATCCTTGAGACGCCAAGTCTTGCTGAAGTTCTGAATCAGAAAGTTGGGATCGAAGGGCTCCTTGCATCCCATACAGTGCGGATCCATCTCCTTAGAGAGGACGTAGGTCTGGGTGCACTGGACGCATGCCGCGAAGTCACACCCACCACATGACACTTTGGCGCGGCGGGTGCCCGTGAAGGTCTCGCAACAGATCATGCAGTCAGACATTTTTCCTGTGCTACTGATAATATGGAGCGTCTAATCTCTAAATTAAATCGACCTCCGATGAGGTTTAACAAGAATGGGTTCCTCAAGTCCCTAAATGAAAATGTCAAGCAGGCCATCATCGCCCTCAAGAATGCTCCGGAGCTGAAGAAGGCTGTCATCGTCGACGTGCTCCAGCGGTTCAACAAGATAATCAAGACCGCCAAGTTTCCAGATGATGTCTCCATGGTTCGGAACGGATTCTTCCTCTACGGAGGTCAGGTCATCCAGGAAGTTTTTCAGCAGACCAAGAAACTTGTGGATCCCAAGATTCGCGCCGCCATGGAGATGACACCGAGCTCGGACTACGACGGACAGCTCATCCTCAAGTTCAAGAAGGACGGGAAACTTTCGCGCGCAGAGAATATCTCCAAGGAAACCAAACTCAAGAAGTTCCTACTCAAGGTCATGGAAAAGGCGGCCGAACCCTATGGACCCCTGTTCAAGGTCAGCGTCACCACCAAGCTCCCGCACGTCATCGACATCTCCCTCGCGGACGCAAAGACCGGGTTTGACTATGCAGAAATCCACGTAGTCAATGGATATATGAAAGAACGCATCGGAAACGAATACACCGAAAGAGGACCCGACCGACTGGCACAGACCAAGTGCTGTGTCGAGACACTGAAGAGTCTGGGTCTCCCGGTGCTCAATCTCAAGTCCCTTTTGTATGATCAGTTGTTCGCTCTGGACAGCATGCTCACCGGAAACAGCCATCGGAAGGCAGTCCGACCGGACAAGTGCCAACAGAGGTTCGTGAGAATGACCTTCATCTACGACCTCATGAAGAAGACCAAAAAGAGCATCCCCAAGAACGTCTCCTTGCTGGTCAATGAAATCGTGATGCGCATGGATCAACCAAAATACAAGAACTATTTTAAACAGTGCTCGGTAAAGATACATTAAGAGAATGCTCCACGAGAATATCAAGTCCTTGGTGCTGAAGGCTTACGGAGATAACCTACCCGAATGCGCCATCTGCTTGGAAAAGAACTCCCAAACAGATGCCGATATATTAGATTGTGGTCACGTGTTCCACAAGGACTGTACGATAAAACTCAAAAATCCGTCATGTCCTTGCTGTAGATACCCAATTGAATGCGAAAGTGTCGAGGAACCAGTTTATGTTCCAGGTGGACGTATTCTGCCTCGATGCTCGGCGTGCGGAATCGTGGGTCACACGCGAAGAAGTCGGAGATGTAGACGATGGTCACCCACTTGAAAATAATAACACTCCTTAATAGAATGTTCATCATAGCTTTACTATCCTTGATTTTTTCTGTATTGGATTTATTGAAAAATAAACACTATAAAGAAAAAATGAATGAATCCGGAAAAGGAAAAATAGCAATCTTGGCGTTTTTACTTTTCATACACAACGCTATAATTTTCTATGTTTCCCTTTCACCGATCTATATTATGCTAACTGACACAACTATAATATACAAATTGATTTACATTGCGTTCTTGGTATTTCTACGATTGCACTGGTATTTAAATAATAATAAGTGCATAATCACGCAGCTGCAAAATAAATTAATGGACCTCGACGAAAAAACAGGAAATAGAGATCCCTGTGATATTTTGTTTGATGAATATAATACCAATAAAGGCAAAATTTATGTTTATTATATAATTTTTGCATTAACTGTGACACTGATGAAATTATAAATCAATCCGCTCGTCGTAACTCTTCTTGGCGTGACAGTGCGGACAGACCGCCATTAAGTTGTACCTATCATTCGTCCCCCCTTTGAACAGTGGTGTAATGTGATCTACCTGGTAAGTGTAATCCAGCAGGTGACTGCACAATCCACAAATCCACTTCTGTTCAGACGCGACCTTCTTCTTTAGCATGGAACCGACCCTGCGCTTGTGCTTGGTGGGAGCAACGTAGGTCGAGACCAATCTCCTGGCAACTTCGTAACTTATCGTGTGTCCCATTGAGGTCACGACGAACCCAGTGGGAAACCGGTACATCTCCTTCTATTGCCGAGACTTAAATCTTGACACCCACATTGGAATCACGCATGAACGACATGCACTTGCTAGCAGAACCGTCGCGTAGACCGCACCCCAAAACAAAGTAACTGCTCTCACCAATTCGTCCATATCTAATTCACTTTCTCAGAAAATCTTTAATTATCTTCCAGGACCACCAAAATGATCCACCCACGATGGGAACACCGAGCGCAAGAGCCTTGACACCTAGGGTCTTGGTGGATTCCACGAGAACCATCGGAAGCATAGCACAGCGACTCCACGGATAGATGATGACCCGCATGGTCTTGGTGAATGTATTGGGATATAACTCGTAGACTGCCAAACTCAAATTGGATACCTCTGCCCACTTTAACGCAAGGTCTACATCCTCACTCTCTTGCTCGGTGACCAAGATTGCATAGGAGACCACATGGTGCGCAAGCAAAAGTTGCCAGAGACCTGGGTACGCCCGACGATTCTTGTAAAGTAAAAAGAAATCAGCCAAGAAGTAACTCCGTGACACTATGAATCCGGGGTTCCACATGAACACGGATGCCATGTGAAACATATTCACAAGTGTATGAGTCTTCTTGGGTGAAAGCTTCTTTTCAAAAAAGGAATGGATACCGATAAATAACGGCACAAACCACATCCTTGTTCTATTCTTCTTTGGGAGCCTTTTCTTTAATCGACTTTCTCATGACCGGTGGCATGTATTTGAGCACGGCATCAACAAGAAGACCTACTGCCATGTACCCATAATTTTGGATGGTGGTGTTCAAAAAGACGGAACTTCGCTGAATGGACAGACATGGCTCGGCGATTGTGAACCAAGGGAAACAGAAACGATAGTGCGCGTAGGTGAGGGCGGTTGATGCACCCCACATGCCCGCAGCGATACCAATTGCTCGAAACATGGTGTATATTATTTACTAAATTGTCTTCTTTAAGTTACTCATAGTCCATCTCATCCCCGTCCTCCTCGTCCTCATCCTGCTCCATGTCAGAATCTTCCTCAAAGGGGTTCCACTCCTCAAGCTCCTCGTGAAGGATCTCTCCCTCATTGTTGGTCATGCCCATCTTGGCTGTCATCTCTTCGACCAACTTGCGCTCCTCCTCGCTGAAGTCAGCTTGGCGCCTCACAGTCTCCTCGGGATCCTCGACGATTTCGGCAGGCGCCATCACCACGTCCATCTTCTTGACCGTCATGTGCACAGGCGTCTCGGACGGTCCGGGCTCAGTTGGTGCCATCATCTCACTCTTGGGCTCGGCAGCGACAACGATAGTCTCCACGCTGGATATCCGAGGACCCTCCGCGTTCTTGTGGTGTCCGCATCGCCCACCGTAGGCCTCCACCCCGGTTCGCTGACAGGGCTTCTTCTTGTCCTTGGTGATGCATCCACAGATGGTCTTCGGCATGATCTCCATCTTCTCCTTGCCCTTGGACTTGGTAGGAGGAGCCACTAGCACCTCGGTGTCGAGGTCGACGAGTTGATTGGCGATGAGATGATCGCGCAACTTGGAACCAAGCGCGTGGTCAGACTTGTGGATGTCGGTCAGGTGGGTTTTCAATATTCCCACCAAACCCTTGTAACGGTTCTCGGTCTTGGTGACTGCCTCTTCTACGCGGGCAGACACGAACGCCTCAAGGTGCTTCATGGGACCATTCGGATCCTGAAGATCGAAGTTGGTCTCGCGAGCAAGCATCATGAGATGAGTGAGCGACATGTTGTTGTTCTTGATGAGGTTGTGTGCTTCTTCTTTAACCCAAGTTTGTTTCGTGATCATCCTGGATCATCTTTTGTTTCCTGAATAAAATTTAGTTGCTTGTGACTGCCCTGGACCGTTTCATTTTTCGTACTCCTTTAACGACATATTTGTAAACTGTCACAGTCATATCGTAGTAACTCTTGCGATCCCTGTACATTTTCGCAATCAATCCAGTGACACCCTTTGCGATCGCAGCCATCTGCACGGGGTTGAGCCCGTAGAGCATACTCGCGCCCACGGTCAGCGAACTACCCCACAAGGCGATACGCGCGATGGGACCGAGATCCTTTTCGGCAATCGTTTCGGCGACCTTTACGACGTTGAACATAACTCCCGAAAGCCCCGAAATGGTACCCGATGCATTCGCCACAGTCTTTTGGGTGTCTGCCCCGAGCGTGCCGAACAGGTCGAGCGCCTGACGCACAGTCGAAATGGTGAAAATCTTGCTTCGCATGACGATCCTGTTCACCATCTTGTTTGAGTTGATTGCAAGATTCATGTATTCCTTCTGCGACGCGAGGTTCTTGATGCCGACGTTCTTCGCCACGGACGCAATCGTCTTCCTTCCCTCGCGACTGTTGTAGAAATTCATCTGAGCAGACTTGATACGGTCCAGGGCATCGCGCTGTGCCGGTGTGGGCTTGATTTGTGAAATCGCGTAAGTAGTCCCAATGGACGAAAGAATCATCAAAAAGAACGCAAGAATCACGAGGGCATTCTTGGGTGAAAATCCTGCCTTTTGCACGAGGGGGGACATGGACACGCTCCCCCTGAAGTTCGAGATAGCCTCATTGTAGTTGTTAGTAGCCGATCCGACAGAGTTGGGAGTTCTCACCGAGTTAGCATAGCTTGGTGAAAGAAGACTCTCAAATGATAAAGACATTGTTAATAATTATCTACATTTTAATTATGCAGGTGGGCGTGGTCTTAGGTTTACTTTCCGTTACATCTTTGGTCGGAATATTATCTGGCTTGTCGGTTGCAGTGGGAGGAGCACTAAATTTTATTCAGGAAAATGAAAAGCTGGAAAACAGCAAACCCAAAATACTATTGCAGAATGTGGCTCCCCGAGACCCGCATGCGCGCCCACAACAACGTTGACAAGTTTTACCACTCTGGCGAGGACATCATTTATCTCCCGGGTAGAATGAAACTGGATCCCTTGACCGGGAAGGCAGTCCACGAGGACGCGCTTAAGATGAAGGTCATCCACCCCAAAACCAAGGCAGAAAGATTTTTCAGAACCAAAATGATAAGTCTGGAGGAAGCGATGTCCACCACCAAGACGACCAAGACCGTTACGAAAAAGGTCAAAAAATCCAACAAGGTCACGTGCAACGCCGTTACACTTTCAGGGAAGCCTTGTGGATTCAAAGCCACCAAGGGATGCTTTTGTGGACGTCACGCCAAAACCACTTAAAGAAGTGTGTCATCGTCTATAAAAGATGACCAGCCAAGGTCACGGGTTCGTCATGGAAAATAGGGTTCGCGTAGCGTTGGGACTTGAACCCAGGGTGAACGGCACTGATATCCACGATATAGATGAGATTTCAAATGAAACGACATCCATCAAAACTACAGGAAGTGACTTGGTGTGTTGTGGCGATCCAGTGAGACTTTGGAATTACCGAGAAGATCCAAGGAATCATGAAATGATTGTTTTCAAATACGTGCAAGAAGACGATCAAACGAAACGGGTCACGGACACGATAAAATTGAAAATTGATCAATCATTTCTTGATCTCTTGTTTGGGAGAGCTACGATTGATCAGATACACGAGTTGGTGAACTTTATCAAAAATATTCCTAGAGGACGCAGACAAACACCCAATGAGAAGGAAAGGATAAAAACTATAAAAAAAAGCATACCTACTGGTATTATACGTCTAAATCCAAAGATAGACTCGAGACAACAAAGAAGATTGCAGTGCAGTTTCAATATGAAAGACCTTAAGGATTTTGAAAGCATCAAGGGGACAGAATGGAGGAATTTGACTATAGATCCGGTGATAAATTCACCCCGACGGACAAGGAACCCTCGTTTAGAATCCCAATCAGTTCCTGTTTAGAGATTGACTTTGGTCCCACTGTGCTGGTGGCGAATGTCTGAACCCGTTCCTTCAGTCTATCGAGCCCGCATGGCACCGCACCACCAAACTTTATAAAATAATGTGATTGTTCACTTTTTGTTGATGTTTCCGTATCCACCTCGCCCGCATTTACTCCCACCCGTCGAATCGAAAGGTCTGGACTTTCACACTTTTTGACGAAAACGTAACCTTTTGGATCTACTTTTACCCTCGTTGTCCGTTCGTGGTCTCTTTTCTCCCACACTTGGAATGTGCACGGGACGTCGTAGGATTTACCATCAACAGTGAATGACTCCGAATCTAGATCCGTTTCATTAATTAGATGAAAATTATTTGGAATCTTGTCTTTCATACTATCTTTCTTAAATGATTTTGGTAGTATGAATGATATAGTGTCACAGAATGTAGCCGCGTGACGAATAAATTTGATCGCCAAAGACGATTGACGACCGAATGGTGGATTACCGACCACATGCGTCCGCTTGCCGGGGTGCGGATTCACGAACGCAAGAAAATCACACTCGGTGACCCCTTCGTGTTCCGGAATAAGATCCAAAAAGATACACGTGTCACATATACCATCGAGCGCATCAATGAATGCACCCCCACCGGCACTCGGTTCTATCACCACATCATTAGATCTGTCTATAGTGATTTGATTTTTTAGTATTTCTATGCAATTATTCACCACATCAGGTTTTGTGTAAAATTTGTCAGCAAGTGCTCTCATTTATAAAATGCTAATTATTTCTTTAAATCTGTGGTTGGACTAAAAATTATTCAGGAACAAAAAAGCTCCCGCGGGGCATGAACACAATGGTCCACGCCAACGTCCGCCGCCTCGTCCTGCAGTCGCTCGGAACCGCGTCACCGGAGTGTGGCATCTGCCTGGA
>Ga0255752_10003344_pt1 | contig 16861 bp, 19 predicted proteins | sample 011ome_25_FD_179952 | JGI IMG/M metagenome (GOLD analysis project Ga0255752, IMG submission 179952) | Coastal salt marsh microbial communities from the Groves Creek Marsh, Skidaway Island, Georgia - 011512CT metaG (version 2) | ecosystem: Environmental > Aquatic > Marine > Intertidal zone >... | reverse complement strand
TCAGACGCAATAGCGTTCTCAACAGCATCATCCAAATTAAGAATGTCGTCGGCATATTCCTTCAACTTATTGTTGTCCAAAAACTTAACGATGAGTTCCTTTTGGTAGTTCTCATCCAAAATATTCATTGACACATCAATGGACTGTAATTCACCTTCATCAGTTTTGACTTTGGTGACCACATTCACATTGGTCGATGAATACTTCTTCTGAAAGTACGTTCTCACCCTTTTGATTCTTTCTTGTGTGAAGTTTTCGGGGGTATCTTCCCACACTACTTGAATGTAAGGGTTTGTTAACTCATCAGTTTTTAGTTTGTGAGACATATAGTTGTAGTTTAGTTCTTTCGGTGGATTGAACAAATCCATTTTATAGTTTGATATCCAAAGGTGTATTTTCGTCTGCGTTTGGTAACTCTACGTCACCCATATTGATTTTTGGTGCTTGATTTACGTTAAGGTTCAACTCTAAGTTTTCACCATCTTCACTTCTTAGACCTTCAAGCTGAGCCATCATCTGCTCTTGCCATAATTTCTGCATTTGGCTCATTTCACCTTTTAGACGTGCGTTTCTCGCCTGAACTCTCTTACGGTGTGCCTTGGCTCCACCTCTCTTTTTTGTTCTACCCATAATACTTATTAATAAATGTTTGTTATGAGAAGTATAATCACAAAATTTATGAATAACAAGTGGGTTAAACTTGTTTTTTCAATTTCAATCATAATATCTTCTATCCCTTCAATTATACAGGATTTTCAGGGAGGAGTCAACAACGGGTGGCACCATTATGGAATGTTGTTGGTCGGTATAAACTACTTTTTAGAATCCCTACTTTGGGTTATTGACTTATGGAAAAAATAGAATTATTCAGAAAACAAATAAGATTACTTGAAAGTCTAATTAAAAACGATAAAGACACCTATGATGAATGGGACTTCTATCGTATAAAGAAAGAAATGTTAGAGTTTAAGTACTTAAATCCCGATAACTATGAAATTGAAAAACTTATTTCATTATTAGAATCATTGGAAGACGCCCATAACAAATTACAGGATAAAAAAATGAACCACAAGTTAAATCTCTTAACTGTGTGGTCCACTATATTCTTACCATTGTCGTTCTATACAGGAATGTGGGGTATGAACTTTGACGATGTACCTTTACTTACTGGTGATGACGGTTTTTGGATATTCGTCGCACTTTCTGTGGTTACCATCGTTGTGATGTTCACCTACTTCAAAAGAAATAAGTGGTTTTAAGATTCAAAGTGTTCAACAATCGTGTTGATGGCCCATACACCACCCGATGCTAACATACCATCGAAGAAGATTGCTGGTACGGTAGATAATCCCATCTCATTACCCCAAATGGAGTATACAAATGCTCCCATGAAGAACCCTACCCATGTTGAGCAACACATCATACAGGAAATGATTCCGTGAATGAAATTGAACAACGGTCCGAGGACTGGAATACGTGAGTTACCCATTTTCTCAACTGAGGTACGCAACCCTTGAAAGATGGAACCATACACAATAATCTGTGTCATTCCGTAAGCGGCGATTAACCATAATAATAATATCATCATAATTCTTTATTTAAGTTTGTTGATGCCAAAAATGTGGCGGTTTGTTTTTTGAACTCCTTATCCAATTCTAACATAATTTCTTCATATTGTGAAATGGATTTGTCTTTTTCTCTAATTTCTTCTTTTAACTTCTGAATGGTGTTTTGTAATCCCTTGAGTTTTTCAGGGTCAGCCTTTCCTTTGACTTCCTTAATGACCTCAACCTCTTTGATTACCTCCATCGGTACTTCTTTGATAATTTCGACTTCTTTAATGACCTCAATTTCCTTAACAACCTCTTTAGGTTTCTCCTCCAAAAGAACTTCCAACTCAGATAGTTGCTTCTCCAATTTTTTCTTTTCAGCATTTGCATTCTTCAGTTTTGTACTATATGTTTTGTTTGACTTCTCCAACTTGGCAAGTTTTCCGCCGAGTTCCTTTACCTGCTCATCATCGGTGATGTAGACCTCTTTGGTGACCACCTTCTCAATAGGTTTCTCCACCTCAACAATCTTTTCCACTTCTTTGATTACCTCAACAGGTTTTTCAACCTCCACGATAACCTCTTTCTCAACCAACTTTTCAACTTCTTTGATGACTTCAACAGGTACCTCTTTGGTGATAACCCTCTCAACCTCTTTAATGACTTCTACGGGGACTTCTTTCTCTACAACCTTCTCCACCACCTTTTCAACTGGAACCTCAACACGGACCTCCTTAACCACCTCTTTCTCGATGACCTTCACACCATCAGCATTCAATAATCCATATTTTTCAATCTGATACCCTTGAGCGAAGCATTCTTTGATGAACTCATTAATATCGAGTTCATTCAACTTACAGAACGCTTTAAGGTCCTTAAGTTCCGATGATGAAAAATTAATAGTTGGTAAGTTGTTCTGTGCCATGTTCTAAGTCTTCAATGTCAGTGATTTTGAAACTCAAGAATGGTCTTGGGTTTGATAAATCCATAAAGGAATATTTATCTTCCTCTATATTATAAATACCAAAACCGTGCTTGGTCACACTCTCCCCAAAGTTTTGTTGAATGGTGGAACCCACCATATAGGCTTTCTTATCGTCAGGAATATCAATGACCTGACGTTTGTGGATATCACCACATAAGACCACATCCAACCCTCTGAAGTTCTCCAACTCATATGCATGGTCTCCAAAGTCATAACCAGTATCGGTTGTCAATCCTTGAATAGGGTCGTGAAATAATCCAATCTTAAATCCTTCAGCATCAGAGATATCAGGTTTGATATTCCCCTGAAACTGTGAGTACACACACCAACTGACGTTCTCATCTTCATATACCCCTCTGTCTCTGTAATAGACAATCTCAGGGTTCTTTAATGAGTCAATGATGGGTGTCAACGCATCTAAACGATTAAGGTTATTATTAAGGAAGTCGTGATTACCTGGAATGAGGACCGTCTTTGCAATTTTGGTACATTCTGTTAATGTCCATGCAACAATCTCAATAAGTTCAGGTGTCATCTGGTTTTTACTATGAACCAAATCACCAGTGAACACAATACGGTCAGGACCAATCTCCTTAAACTTCTCCAACATATCTGTTAGAATCTGTCTGTATAAGTCGTGGTCCTTAAATAATCTTAAATGTAAATCTGAAAAGTGTACTAAGGTATTAATCATCGGATTGATTTGAATTTACCGTGAATGTAATAGTTGAATTGTTCCCATTTTGTGAGTTTAGCACCCCATAACACTCGGTCACTCATATCGATACACCAACTATCCCATTTTTCAAAGAGGTAAAGGATATCAATAGTAAGTTCACCTGCATGAGTTACTGTTGGGAATGACCACGTGATTTCAAATAGTGAACCTTCCCAAAAAATACCATTGTGAACATTCAAGATTTGGAAACCAAACTTATTATGGTCACCACCCAAATACACATTGAATAATCCTATCTTAAGAGTCCATCGGTGGGTTTTCCACGCTATCTTCTGAAGTAGTTTTCTTATTTTCATTTTCTTCTGTTTTTTCATTCCACATTTCGTCCCAAAAATAGAACGTTTCTTTCTTCTGTCCAAAATCACTCATCGCCGACAATATCAAATTCTTCGTTCATATGTCCACATTCTCTACATACATACGTTTCCATAGGTACAAGTTGGTCATCAGGAGACCCAGTTAACAATTTACTAATTTTTTTTATAATTGTCACCTTTTCAAAGAAAATATTTTCACATTTCTCACATTTGATATTTGGTGAATCCATTACGTTCACCTGAATTTGTTTTCCTCCACTTAAATCCATAATTTAATTGGCATTTATCTTTTTAATTGGCAGAATGATACAATGATGTATCTCTGACCTGTTAATACGGGTAAACCCCCGTGACGGTGTGTAATCTGACCAGGGTGAATGGATATATGTCCCTTCTCCCCTTTTAATTGTTTCTTTTGATTTGAGAAATATGTACCCCCACCAGTGAAGTCCTCAGTATTTAATGTTACCACCACAGTAATCTGACTCATATCGTGATGTAAACCCAAATGGTATTGAGCATAAGGATGGTAACGAGCAATGAAATTCTCAGAATATAAGTCCAACCATTCAGGTTCTTCCAAGTGATACATCTTCATCGCCAAAGGCCATACATACTTCTTCAATAGATGTTCATAGGTGTCATGAAGACCCAAAGTAACCATCGTCATATCAGTCGTTGGGTAACTCTCGTGTCGGTCCACAGTCCAACAGTTACAGGACTCAGCCTCATCAATAATTGCATCACAAAACTCCTCACTGAAAAAAGGAATAGTATATATGTTGGTTAATTCCTCATCAATATATAAATCCAATTCACCAGTTAAGATTTCTGGTCTTAAGAACTTCTCTTCCCACTCTTTGGTGTTGGAAAAGTAAGTATACAACTCAGGATGTATTTTATTAATCTTCGTATCTTCCATTTTCTTCTCCGTATTCTTTTGCCAATCTTAACCCCCAACCAATCAATAACCCACCAATAAATGATGACCATAACCAAGGATACATACACATATACATACCACATACTGACATCATAAACGCATGACCATATTTCGTTACTCGTATCTTCACTATCCTAAACAATAATTCGTGATAAAATATTTGGGAGTTTTCTTAACCATTCTAATACCATATCTGTGTGTTATCTGACCAGGGAACAATAATAAGTGTCCTTTGGTCGGCTCAATACTACTCTCGTACTTTGGGAATATTATTCTCATCGGTTCACCTTCATCTTCCAACATAATAAGTTGAGTCAACGAAACAAAATCATGATGAAGTCTCAGATGTTGACCAGGTTTTAATCGATTAACCTCAGATGTGACTTCCATATTACCCCAATTATCTCCGTGTAGAAACCATTTATGTCCACCAATCTCAACCCCATATTCATCGATTAGGTCTTTCATTATTTCATAAAAACCAAAATCCATTGTGTTAAGAGCATCCATATTAGTATCCCACTTTTCAAGAATACCAAAGTCCATACTTTTAAGGTTTTCAACAAACTTATCACAAAACTCTTCAGTAAAGAACGGTATATTCAATACATCCTCAATGGGTTCTTGTATCATCAAATCCCACTCCTTAGAGCGTAACTCTTTACGAAGATACTTTTCTCTCCATTGTTCTTTGTCTGAATAATCAAAAATCTCAGGGTATTTCATAACAGATTAAAAATAAGATATTCTTATCATTTATCAAGATATTCACTCATATCCATCTCCATAACTCTTTCAATTACAGACTTTGGAACTCTAAACTCTTTATATTCTGAATCTTTGGTAACCAATACAACTATACAACCCATCAACTTAAGGTCTTCGTATTTTGTTCCCTCCAACATCTTCATCAACAGTTTACCATAGAAAGGTAGTTGTAAGTAGTAGTGACCTAATGAGTTATCAGGTAAATCTTGGAATGGTTCCTTCATCGGTGTGGTCCATTTATTGGTCTCAAAGTTTTTAGGTTTGTTGGTCTTCCAATCCGTGATTACCATACCAAAACCTGTTTTTTCTTTGTTCATCACCAACCACACCTTATCAGGTTGACCAGTGTAACCCAAATCAGGATGACCCAATACCATCTCCGTATCCAATAAGACCGCATCTCTCTCTTCCATCAATCTGATGAACTTCTCACCAGCATTAATCATTGAGTTGGACTTCATCTCCTGTTCCAAATCAACTTCGAATATTGGTTCACGAACATCTTTGTAATCACCATTTTGTTCGATGATTTTCTTTTCCAAAATGTAGTGAACACGTGACCCCATGTTGGTAGCATAACTACCAGCTGCCGACCACTCGTCCAACAGACGTTGCATCTCCACTCGGTCACCTTTTGCTTTCTTATAAGCAATTTCCTCAGCAGGAAATGGTTCATAAAACAACTTCAACAACTTTGATACTGACGGCCAGTCTTTACGAGTCTCACCTTTGTGGTCCCTCATAAAGTAGGTGTGAGTATCTTCAATAAAGCTTAGGTTTAATTCCTTTTTTCTCTCTTCTACGATTTCTCTGATTTCCTCAGCAATCTTCTTTAATTCCATATTCTATTTCTCTAATGTGACGTAAGCATCTTCAGGTATCTGACCTCGTAAGTCACCCAAATCTTTATCATCAGGTAACCTTACAATATCTATTCGACCATATAACTTTCCACCACTTAATTTATAATATATCTTCTTCGCATCTTCCCATGCGTCACCATCTAAACAAATAACAATACGACCCTTCGCTTTGTCATATAAAGTCTCCCACAACATATCAGATAAAAACTTACCTAATAACGGGATTGAGTTTGGTACGAAGAACCCATCAAAGACCCCCTCAACCAAATAAATGTCCTTCTCCCAATTGATTCGACTCTCATTAAAGATAAGCAATTCTTTTGGTGCAACAGGATTTTTGTACTTAAATTTTGAATATTTATCCCAACTTCTTGAAACGAAGTAGTTTAACTCACCATCTTTATCATATGATGGAACGATGATACGACCCGCATACTCACCTTCTAAAGCAAATCCAATGTCATACTTATCAATCATCTCATCAGTAATACCACGTCTCTTAAGATAATTGTATGCTTGAGCCCGAGGGGGATATCTCTCATTAATATCTTTGAATTGTCTATATTCTTTGGGGATTCTTAGTTTTTGATATTCCCTTTCCTTCTTCTCAAAATCATCAGGACGAACTAAGTTATAGAATTCTTTATCTTTCTTATTACCATATTGGTCAATAAGACGACCTAAGTGTCCGTGAGTACCATGAGTTTCAGCACATGCCCAACATTTATAAACGTGTTGACCATAGTTGATTTCGAGGTTTCCCTTTCCATCTCCATGGTCCAACCCTTTGATGTCGTGAGAACATACAGGGCAGTCAAAAGATATCTGTCCAGTGACCTCGTTGTGTTTACGAGGGTCACCGAAGATACCTTCAACTAAATCTAATACTAATGATTCATCTCTCTCCATCAGACCAAAGATAAGAATTTATTGGAGAGTAGTCAAATTACCACAAACCCTGTTGTCTCATATAACCCTGAACACAAGTATATGCATCCGCTTGGTCGAAACATTCTTTCTTCAATGTATTGTTACGAGTGTATAACCAAACAATCTGAGGCTCAGCTTCAGAAACCTTTTGCCATATAAGTTCTTTCTTATCAATGTCCTTTGGAAGACCACCGAAAAGAACTTTCTTACCTTTACCGTTGTCTTGAACCAATTCAGGCCAAGCAAACTTTCTCGAATTATAGGTTGAAATATAACTAGGGATAATACCCAATATATCATAAATGGATTTAGTAATCATTGAGTTGTACCTTAACAATGTACCCACTGTCCACACATTATTAGAATTTAATAACGGTTCCTCAATAACAACTTTGGTAATACCAATTTCTTTATACTCTTGTAGTTTTTCCTCAAACGCATCAACTTTAGCCAACAACTCCTCAATTTTATCTTCAGGTTTTGGTTTAATAACTGGTGAAACGTGAGTTAATTCCAACAACTTTTGCGTTTGGATGTCAAAAAGTGACCACCCAATTGTTTTGGTAGAAATGTCTAACCCCAATACTTTTGGAGTATTCTTCAAATTATTTCTCATATTTTTTAGAAATCGAACTTTATCGTGTACTGTTGTACCCCCTGTCTAAGTTCAGGAGACTGTACCTTAGATATAATCATAAGGTCTTTGTCCGAATTATAAAGTCCAACTTCAGTAACGTAAGGAGCGTTACCTTGCCATGTAGGATTTGAACTATCTAAGAATTGTGTCTGACCTAAGTTAACCTGATAGTTCATTACATAAATTGTGGCTGCGATATCCGTTTTCAAAGTACCATAGAAGAAATACTCGTCTCCGAAGTTTAATTGTGTATCACCAACTTGTGGAATGTTGATGTAGTTATCCAACACATAAGGTGAACCTGCCTCATAATTTTCTTTGGTGATTTGGAATGTTTTAGTCACCATACTTGATGGAGCAATAAATCCATTTACCGTTGAACCTGAAATCTGAGCCTCCATATCAATCTCAACCCAATCATCTGATTCAGGTCTTGCACCATTAGTAGTTTTTTGTACTAACATAACTAAGTCATTAGCACTATACCCACTCGGAGCACTGAATGGTGTTGGGTCTAAGAATCTAAATTCATCACCAAAACTTACTGTAACGTTTTTACTCGTACCATCACCACAACCAATGTCCTCACCATTGATTTTTGTGTAGTAGTTACAATGTAATGATTCAGTAAAGTTATCAGAATTGAATCTATATGTAACCCACAGAGTCTCATTTGCCCCTGTTAAAATTCCTTGGTACCCTGTTGACACAGAATCAGAGTTTGTTGGTGAAATATATCCCAACTTAGGTGCCGGTAATGTCCAGTTTCTGTTTGATTTGTAATTCAATGCCGCAACCAACTCTTCATCATCAATCACAACAATCTTCAAATCAGGGAATACCTTACCAACACGGTTAGGGTAACCATTTGTATTTGTATTAGTATCCCATAAGTGGTAATATCTAATACCTGGCTCATTCATGTTACTGTTAGGTAGAGATTGAATGTAATGTGGAGTAAATAACGCCAACTCATCGTAACCCTCAGGGTCAGTATAGAATGTCTCACCCATCACACCGTCAGTTGATTTGTGCCACATCAACCACGGAATATCTAAGTTGAAGTTTCTTGCCGCACCGGTATCACTTGATAATGGTTTAGAGTTGTCTCTTTGTTTCTGTGCAAATTTCTCACCATAGAAATTATCCACAGTATTGTTTGTATAGTGAATAATAGCAATAGACTTTTGGTCCGATGGTGAAAGATTGACTTTCTCTGAGAATGAATTGTAGTAATATGTTGAATCTGTATCTACTTGACCACTATCACTATTGTAACCCAAATATTCTTTAGTTCCTGTATAACCAGTTGAACCAAAGAAGTTGAAATCTAAATCGTTTACGGTAAATCCTGCCGGTGATTCAGTCCATGGAATGTTCATATTCCAAATTTTAACATCTTCACCATTCGTACAGTTCGACTCAAAGTTTAAGTCTTGAGCATCTAAGTAAGAAAGTGGAGTACTTGAATCATACATTGGAACCATACTTGATGGGTAGAAATATACTCTTGCATCTCCCGCTAATCCCATTGTATCAAAATCAGGTAAAGTTCTATCCACAGTTACAGTTACACTACCTGTTGTTGCCGTTGTTGAACCATTAATAGCTTCAACTCTATAAAGTAACACTGGAAAACTACCTGACCATGTATTACAACCAACATTATCGTCCATCCAAATCGCAACGTAGTCACCCACAACAGTATCTGCAGAGTAAGACGTATCACAGTTACTATATGTCGCAGTGAAAGTATTAGAACCATCCATGTCCTCTATTGGTGTAATCCAATTGGCTGATTTTACATAAGTTGAAGATGTTTGGTTATAGAATGAACCTGTTGTTCCTGTAAAAAAACCTCTCGGAGCCGCACTATTATAAATCTCATCCACTTCAGGTTTTGAGAATGGAATACCAAAGAATGATGTTTTATTAGAATCCACATATAATGGATACTTAATATTCATTTGGTTTTTTTCAGGTATACTAGTTTTGTTTTGAGCATTAAACTCAGGCGATAAAACTTCCAATGTTGATAGGTTAGCATTTTCGATACAATCATAACAAACTTCACTATCCCCAACTTGGAAATAAGTAATATTGAAATTACCTCGTGAGATTGCTCTACGACCTGCATCGGTAAGAACCGAGTTAATCAATGCTGAAGTATCTTTTATAATGTATCCCATATGTTTATAAATACCTTATTGGTTCTTTTTATGTTTGTGGATAAGGACTTGTAGATACGTTTTGATTTGTACCACCAGTTCCATTTGCACTACCACAATTTGTTCCGTTTAATACTACATTCTGTACACCTACACTATAGTAGTTATACCCGTAAACAGGACATCCTGAGTTTATTGGTTGTGAGTGTGAGACATTAAATGTATCCACACCACTAATAGTACCACCTGAAATAGTAATATCAATCATTCTTGTGAAACCTGAATTATTCCAACCATCTGTGTATTCACCACCACAATATCTTTGACCTGTACTTGTATTTACAGATTCTGTGTTACTATCTATAGATGCATTACCATTTGCAGATACCGTATGACCTGAAGTGAATATGGCGTTTTGACTACCTGTGTAATAATCAGTAAAGAAGTTGGTAATCATAATAGTACCACTTACTGAAACACCCGCTGGTGGTGTTGGAGTAACCGATGCAGTCCAACTTACAGATTTTCCTTTGTTATATTGAGCATTACTCGTAATACTTGTCGATGTTGAAATAGTAAGAGTGTATTGTGTCACACTACCACTACTACCAATAGTATAGGTTCTTGTTATTATATTACTACTAGCATCTTTAATATAAACGGTACCATTACCAGGTGCTAAGTTGGTAAATAATGAAGAACTTTGGTAGTTTACACCATCAATAGAATATTGGTATGGTGATGTCCCACCCCAAGCGTTAACACTAACTGTACCGTTATCAGACCCTGTACACGTTACGTCTGTCGTTGTAAGTTCAGCGTTTAATGACGTTGTGATACAAGTACCTGTTAACATAGTCCAAGTCTTACTTGTTCCTAATTCTGTCCACGTACCTATCGGTATTGTAATATTACTATTTTGAACCAATGAACCAGTAAATCCACTTAGAACCCATCTTGCACTATCAAATACCACATCATATGTTGCTCCACCCCACGAAGGTTTACCACCAATCACACCTTGATAATCAAACTCGTATTGAGTATATGGTGATTGGTTCATAGTCAAACACATTTTTAATGGATATGTAGGTATTGAAGATGGTGTCGGTGTCGGGGTATTACTTGGTGTTGGTGACGGTGCAGGTCCTTCTACAATACAACTAGCTGTAACCACAAAATCACCGTAATAATCGGTAACTGTTGCGGTATACGTACCAGGTATTACATTAGATATTTGAGTCAATCCAACATCTCCTGTAGACCATTGAATAGCATAAGGAGGAGTACCACCAGTAATAAACAATGTCATTGAACCATCACTACCATTAGATGTGGCATTGGTAGTCTCACAATCAACACCCATCGGGTAGACTGTAAAAATGTTGCAATTATTATTTGTTACTGTATCACTCATTATTGTTATAAATATCTTTTATAAAATTACCTTTGGAAAAATTTTATGATTAGAAGGTTTCCATCATATCTGTAATTAGCAGGGTCATATATCATATCTGCCCAATCACCATTAAAATAAGTGTTTTGTGTACGAGCATTGTAACCGATAGTGTAAGAACTGTTAGAAGTATCAAGCCATCCAGCATTAGTTGTCCATGCCGCGAGTGAGAACCCATAAGAGACCCTATTACCATTACTGTCGAAACCATCAAAATCAGGTACTCTAAAAATATTATAGACATATAACGAACACTTACTATAAGGATTATTCGGATTACTAGTCCACGCATCTCCATCGATAATTGCAATGTGCCAATTAGAGCTTCCACCCGACGGTATAAGTTCTAAAGCACTCGAAAAATTTTGATATGAATGATAACTGGTATCGATTATAGGATTCGCGTATTTTGGTAACTGTATGGACTTAAATCTATGCCAAATTTGATTACCTGAAGAATCATATAATTGATTACCACTTGCATCAACCATTGGGGCACCCCCTAAATTATAATTAACATAGGTACGACTGGCGAATGCACTATTACTCGGATAGTTAGACATTCTTTGCCATGAAGGGGTATTGGCGAGGTAAACACTTCCTCCAAGATACGGAACCATATAATTATATGAACCATCATTTGCATTGATACCAAAAACTATCCTATCACTATAACCCCCACTAACTAGAGCGTCAGCTGAAGTCGCCTTTCGTGCTACATAAGTACCAAGATTCCATTCATACCCCCAATAATTTACGGGCACAGTAAAAATACTTGCTTGAGGTAATGAACTACCTCCGAATGCGGAGTGTGGTGTAGGTAACAATGAAGCCATTGACGATACTTTCATATAAGACGTTTCAGCTTTAGGAGAATTAGGCTTCAAGTCAACAATATCTTTACCACATTTGTGACAAAATAAAGCTCTTCCTTCCCCTGACCCACTACCATCATTATATACTGCTATAGAATTTTGTGTCACAGTTTTACTTGCATTATAATTAGTATTAAGATAGTCATATAAGGCATCGTAATATTGTACTTGAGACGTACCAGGAACAGGTCCTTCAGATGTTGTCTCTGTATTATATACAGTATCTCTAAGTGCAAAAATAGACGCTTGATTTTCGGTCGGACAGTTCTGACAGATATCATCACCACTAATAATACTTGTACTACCATTACTACAGGTCGTTTCTACTTGATAGTAATAAGTTCTAAATGGGGACGGGTCAACATCCATATCATACCATGTACCAACATAAGGTGCAACAGTAGCTTTCAAAACCCACGGTCCATTACTACTATCTGACCTATAAACTTTATAAGACACAGCATTAGTACTGGTCGTCCATGTTATCTTTATTCTTGCTGATTCTGCCATAATACTTATTAATTCACTAACCCCAAATGAAGTCAGTCATATATTCATTCTCTACGTTTATGTTACTCGCACCTCTACAAGCAGGTGTAGGTGTGGTCAAACTACTATTACACGTCGTACAATTTGCATAGTACATTGAAGGACTACCAAATACGTTTGTAGATGATGTTGAATAGTTTTGTCCTTGCGGCGGAGTATAAGGTTTAGTAAACATACCAACATAATACCAACATGAACCTTGATATAAGAATGATGTATTATAAGGTATCGGACCAACACTCACATCTTGACCAATCATAGTATTAGAACTACAACTTGCATATACAAACACATTCTGAGGGACACCCTGTGAAGTTGATGGCGTGATTGAAGGAGTTATACTCGGAGTTAAAGTAGGTGTTGGTGTTTGTGTCTGAGTATTCGTTGGAGTTTGAGTCTGCGTATGTGTTGGAGTAGGTGTTTGTGATTGTGTAGGTGTCGGTGTTGGTGTTAGACATATACATGAAGGGTCAGCTTCCATATTGGCACCTGTATTTACTGATAAAATTTCAACCTTTATCGCACATACATCTACAGTATTGTTGTTGGCTACATAAATTTCAGTTTTTTGTCCGTTACAATATGTAATACCAAAGAATGTACCTCTGTCTTTAATACCACCATAGAGTCTCCAATTAGTACAACAAGGTTCAGTACTACTTGGTGTCGGTGTATGTGTCGGTGTAAAAGCTGGTGTATCTGAAATTGTTGGTGTTGGTGTAGCGGTTACATCTGGTGTGTCGGAAACTGAAACTGTAGGAGTATTCGTAGGTGTTACTTCAGGTGTTGGCGATATTGTAGGTGTTGGTGTAGCGGACACACCTGGTGTGTCGGAAACTGAAACTGTAGGAGTATTTGTAGGTGTTAATGCTGGAGTTTCTGACGCAGTTGGCGTAGGCGTTTGAGTTACACCCGGTGTATCTGAAGGAGAAGCCGTTGGTGTAAAAGTAGGTGTCACACTTGGTGTATGACTCGGGGTATATGTTGGAGTGTTAGTTGGAGTCACGGTATTTGTCGGTGTATTACTCGCAGTGACAGATGGTGTAATAGACGCAGTTGGAGTCACCGTTTGAGTAAGTGTCGGTGTTTGAGTTGGCGGTAAAGTTTGGGTAGGTACAGGCGTAGTAGTTGGACTATAAGTAGGTGTCGGTGTTTGAGTTACACCTGGTGTTGAACTTACCGATACCGTAGGTGTAACTGAAGCGGTAACAGACGCAGTTGGTGTAATCGTCGGAGTTACTGAAGGTGTAACAGAAATAGTCGGAGTTGGTGTCGATGTTGGTTGATAATTTGTCAAACAAATATCACAGGTTGAATATACACCAGTAATGTTACTAACAAAAGCATCAGGTGAACCTGACACATTACTATCATACCTTAAACAAAGAAACTGTTGTCCATTCGCATTCGTAATAGCCGCAGAAAAAATATCACCAATTCCAATCACCGATGAGTTATATATCAAATCATCAGAAACATAAAAAGTGTTATTTGTTTTACACTGAACGAGTTTCTTTATCGTAGAACATGCGGGTCCTTCGTTAAATACATCAAATCTTTTACTTCCTGTTACCATTTTAAGTTGCCGTTCCCGCTTGCCAATAAATGTTACCTGACAAATCTAAATTTATGTCACTACTTAAACCTTGGACTGTATGTAATTGAGTAGACCCTGTATCAGAAAAGTAAACAGAGTTACTACCTGTCCAAGCGGATATTGACAATTGTTCCGCAACTTTGTCAATACGATTCGCCAAACCTGATGTCACATAATACACTATCCTATTATTGGTTACCGCGGTATAACCACCGGCAGCAAATACCAAACCAACAATCTTTCTTGTACCATTAAAATCAGCAACTAAAGCAGAACCTGAGTCACCTGGTGCTATTGGATAAAAACAGTCCTTACCGGGTGTAGTTGTCGATGCACTTGCAATAAACCTAATAGAATCTGAGAAATATACAGGCCTTTTAACACCTTGGTAATCATACTCAATTCTTGACACTGTGGTTAGTGATTCCGCCAATAACTTAGTTTGACCTTCACCTTTCGGTCCTGTTGTACGTCCAGTACTAAATAAGTGGTTTTGATTAGTAACAATACTTTCAATCTCCGCAGTAGATGCAAATTCTAAAGGTGATGGATAACTCATACCAGACTGCAAGTAGGATAGATTTTCATTAATATCAGACTGATTAATCGTAGTTAAGGCACCATCAACAGTATTATAATATGACGTTCTCAACGGAACATATCTTTTAATTAAACCAATCGAATTTGTGGTACCCGCATTATCGTCAAGTGAACCTGGTTGAATTGCAAACGTGTTACTAATACTTGTATGTGGTCTCGATACTTCTCTTTCTGAAGCCAAAAAAGCATCTCCAACTAAAACATGATTATTACTAACACCTACTAAAGAGTTTGTTTGAGTATCCACAGCCAAAAATCCTAAAGTACCTGCAGACCTACTATATGGACTATATTGAATAACGGATACACCTCCTTGGAGTGGTCTAATTTTGTCTCTATTATTCGGTGGGTATGTTTGCCATCTATAAAAAAATGATGGACACCATTCTACGTGGGGGGGTAATCCGTGGGATAAAAATATAAATTCTTCTTCTACAACATCAGTTTTGTATTTTACACCCTCGAACTCAATTTCTGAAGGTAATACCTCATCTTTAGGTATCTCATCTAAAGGCTTCTTCTTTTTAACCGAAAAAACAAGAGCATCTTCATTGGTTAACTGCCCATTTACTCTTTTTTTTGCAAAAGAAACACCCACCACATCATCGGGTGTTGTACTGTGGTAGTGTTTAGTAATCTGACTTAATAATTCGTTATCCATGATATTTTATTTAATAAATAGTTGTATTAAAAGAAGTTTTTATTCTAATTTAATGTACTCGTTGGAGTTAATGTCTGAGTAACTGTTTGAGTTGGTGTTGGTGTAACTGATGATGGAACCGTTATATCTTGAATATCTGTTACCACACCTGAACTATTCCATGCGATGAATCTAAAAGTACCTCCGTTAAGTTGTTTACTACCAAAGTCCTGATTCATATCGTTCTGTGTTATTGTACTAACTAAAGGAACATATGTTCCACCTGCACCTAAATTATAGTTATTACCGTAATAATCATACAACTGGTCACCTACCTGAGGGTTATTAATTCCAGACCCGTAGTATCCCAATGTGTTACCCACACCATTAATATACAATGGTGGATTTACAGGGTAGGAACCGTAGTTATAGTCTTCATAGGCAGCATCCATTAAAGATTGTAGTAATGTTACATCGAGTAATCCATTAGATGATACTGTTGTCTCAACACCAAAGCTGTAGTTATATAACGTAGGACTAGTGTTAAATTCATTGAGAATGTCACTATTATTAAACTTAAATATTGGTGTATTTGCCATGAAATTAAGTTGAGGTGGTGGAGTAACTGTTGGTGTTTGTGTTAGTGTTGGAGTAACTGACAATGTCGGAGTTACCGTTTGAGTTAATGTTGGTGTAATTGAAGGAGTCGCAGTAACAGATGGTGTTGGTGTTGGTGATGGACAATTACTACCATACCAACCATAAGCTTGTATACCTTTCGCTCCATAGGTTTCATAATTGGCTATTCGAACCATATTAATATACACACCAGGTGAAACTGGAGTAGAATTTGCACTACTCACAGGTTGATTGTAAAGTGATGGTGATAAGTCCGCTCTTGCAACCACCACAAAGTAATTACCACTAGCCGGTAAGTAGTAGGTACTACCATCCATATTTTTAATGTAACTTGCATTCCAATTATTTGCACTTGCCATAGAGTGTTTAACTTGTAAATTGAATGACTGATTACAAAGCTCTGCCTCAGTTAGTACGGGCTCTGACATAAAATATTCATATAAACCATCGTCACTTGTTGATGGTGTAACTGTTAGTGTTTGAGTCACTGTTGGTGTTTGAGTTACCGTTGGAGTTAGTGTCGGAGTAATTGTCGATGTTTGAGTTACCGTTTGAGTTGGTGTCTGAGTAACTGTTTGAGTCGGTGTAACTGTCGATGTTTGAGT
>Ga0255752_10003336_pt1 | contig 16890 bp, 16 predicted proteins | sample 011ome_25_FD_179952 | JGI IMG/M metagenome (GOLD analysis project Ga0255752, IMG submission 179952) | Coastal salt marsh microbial communities from the Groves Creek Marsh, Skidaway Island, Georgia - 011512CT metaG (version 2) | ecosystem: Environmental > Aquatic > Marine > Intertidal zone >... | reverse complement strand
GGGTTCGAATCCCTGTCTGTCCGCCATATTAAATTTACAAATATTTGTTTTTATTTATTAAATTATAAAATAAATCAAACCTGTCCCCTAAAAAATCCCCAATAAGAATTTTCAATTTGCATGTCTCACGCGCGCGTAGCTGTGACATTGCCGGTTCATAACACAGAAAATTAATCCAAATCTTGACTGGTCAAGACCTGACGATGATTTAGTAATTAGGCGACACAAGACAACGCTCGGCCAGCTAGAGCATCAACATTCACTTGAAACTTACAAATCCCAAATGATTATTCGTATAATATGTCCACATTATTATAGATGCTGCCCTCACCGCATTGTAATAGAGCGACCGACTTATCGCCCTTTTAAACCTGAATGGATCCTTCAATGGGGTGATTTTCGTCTAGTCTATCAACGGAAAAGCTAACTACGTAGCTATACCCTGCATTGGGAAATGTTGCTGCGTGCCAGAGGTATCGACCAACACCATGATTATAAAAACCATCAAAATTATCGACAGCACTAGCGTATAATTCCAATTCCGGTGTAGAAAAAGCTGCTCGGTATCTGTACCGCATAATCTTATTATTGTTCACGTAGACAGAGACAATTTTACTGTTTTTTTCAATCATGCATGCAAATGCAGTTGCCCCAAAACCAAAGGCGCAATTTACAAAAACCTTAAGTTTTTGAGAGGGCGCGCGTGAAAAACGAAATCAAAAATTCTTCGGCAGAGGCAAAAATTTCGGTATCATTTTGATGCGACAATATAGCTTTAACTTGAATGTCAAAATCGGCATAGTGTTGGGTCATTGACCAGATGGAAAACAAAAGGTGATAGCCATCAACATTTGCAATTGCTCCTCGATCAGCCCAAGATTGTATTAGCTCTACTTTTTCGTCAACAAGCTCTTTTAGACTTGTTCCCAAAACCTGGCGGGTAAGTGGCGCGCCATGCAGTATTTCTGTGGCAAATAATTTGCTTTCCAATGGCCGAGTTTGCGACATTTTTAGCTTACGCAGCACATAGTTTAAAATTTCATCAAGCGGATTGCCGTGTTCGGTGATTTGTTTTAACGGCTCCAACCAGACATCCAAAAGCCCATTTAAAACGTCTGAATATATTTCATCTTTGCTGCCATAATAATACAAAATATTGGGCTTGGTCATACCGGATTCTTCGCCAATTTTGTCGATTGTCGCCCCCCGCAATCCATGTTCCGCGAAAACTGTTAAAGCGGCCTGTTTTATTTTTTCGCGGTTTTTTGTTTGTATGCGCGAAAGCGGCTTTGTCCGTGGTAAAGTCATGCGTTAGGAATGTCTCTTTAGTTCTGTCTCGTTCTAATGGTCAAATGATGAGGGTATGTAAAGCTCCATTGCCCCTAATTTAACCTCAATAAACAAAATTGTCCAAACGGTCAAAAAATTTATTGACCGGCTTTATCAAAGTGTTCCACACTCACACTAGCAAAACAAAATGTCGAAGGAGTAATGTCCATGCAATCAACCAAGAATTTGCGGATTGATCCGGATCGCTTATGGGACAGTTTGATGGAAATGGCCAAGATTGGCCCTGGTGTCGCAGGTGGCAATAATCGTCAAACTCTGACGGATGACGATGCAAAAGGGCGTGAATTATTTTCCCAATGGTGTGCTGACGCAGGAATGACGATGGGCGTCGATAGTATGGGCAATATGTTTGCTACACGTCCTGGAACAGATCCTGATGCTTTGCCTGTTTATATGGGGTCACATTTGGATACCCAACCGACTGGTGGCAAATATGACGGTGTTCTTGGTGTTCTTGGCGCGCTTGAGGTGGTACGGACAATGAATGATTTGGATGTGAAGACCAAGCATCCAATTGTTATAACTAACTGGACCAATGAAGAAGGGACGCGTTTTGCACCTGCTATGCTTGCTTCAGGGGTTTTTGCAGGCAAGCATGATCAAGAGTGGGCATACGATCGCCAAGATGCAGAGGGAAAAAAATTTGGAGATGAATTGAAGAGAATTGGCTGGGTCGGGGACGAACCAGTGGGTGCGCGAAAAATGCATGCCATGTTCGAGTTGCACATTGAACAAGGTCCAATACTTGAGGCAGAAGGAAAAGATATCGGTGTTGTGACCCACGGCCAGGGTCTGCGTTGGATTGAGTGTACATTCACGGGCAAAGAAAGCCACACAGGTTCTACTCCTATGGCGATGCGTAAAAATGCCGGACGTGGATTAGCGTTGATTACTGAATTAGTGCATGAAATCGCGATGAAAAACCAACCCAATGCTGTGGGCGCGATTGGACATATAGATGTGTACCCCAATTCGCGCAATATTATCCCAGGAAAAGTTGTCTGTACCGTCGATATGCGCACGCATTTGTTAGACAAACTAAATGCAATGGTGGATGAATTTAACATGCGAGCGCCGAAACTTTGCGCTGAAATTGGCGTGGAATTTTCTTGTGAAATAGTGGGGCAGTTCGATCCTCCAGCATTTGATGAAAATTGCATTGCGGCCATCCGAAATGCGGCCCAAGAATTGGGATACAGTCATATGGATATCGTGTCTGGGGCGGGGCATGACGCCTGTTGGATCAATGATGTGGCTCCTACGGCCATGATTATGTGCCCATGTGTCGATGGTCTAAGTCATAATGAAGCCGAAGAAATCAGTAAAGAATGGGCGCAAGCGGGAACGGATGTGTTGTTGCATGCGGTGTTAAACACAGCGCAAGTCCAATAAAACAGGGTAAATAAAAATGAGACAAGTTATTAAAAACGGAACAGTAGTCACCCACGATTTAACCTATGCCGCCGACGTTGCGATTGAAGAGGGCAAAATTGTTGAAATAGGTCAAAATCTTCTCGGCGATAAAACACTAGATGCCACGGGATGTTACATCATGCCTGGTGGGATTGATCCGCATACCCATTTGGAAATGCCGTTTATGGGTACCTATTCCAGTGATGATTTTGAAAGCGGAACGCGAGCGGGTTTGGCGGGCGGAACTACTATGGTTGTAGACTTTGCCCTGCCCAATCCGGGCGAAAGTCTGCTTGAGGCATTGAAACGCTGGGATAACAAATCTACCCGCGCAAATTGTGATTATTCATTCCACATGGCCGTCACCTGGTGGGGCGAGCAAGTCTTTGATGACATGAAAACAGTGATTGAACAGCGCGGGATCAACACGTTCAAACATTTCTTGGCATACAAAGGCGCGTTGATGGTTAATGATGATGAATTGTTTGCGTCCTTTTCTCGCCTTGCTGAATTGGGTGGCACAGCAATGGTGCATGCCGAAAATGGCGACGTAGTAGCGGAACTAAGCGCGCGCTTACTGGCCCAAGGCAACATTGGACCCGAGGCGCATGCCTATTCCCGCCCTTCCCAAGTCGAAGGAGAGGCCACAAATCGGGCTATAATGATTGCGGATATGGCGGGGGTACCGCTTTATGTGGTGCATACCTCCTGCGAGGAATCGCACGAAGCCATCCGCCGCGCACGTCAGGCAGGAAAACGTGTCTGGGGCGAGCCCTTAATCCAACATCTGACTTTGGATGAAAGTGAGTATTTTAACGCGGACTGGGACCACGCAGCACGCCGCGTCATGTCCCCGCCATTCCGTAATAAAATGCATCAAGACAGTCTGTGGGCAGGTCTGCAATCTGGGTCTCTGAGTGTTGTGGCAACCGATCATTGTGCCTTTACCACGGAGCAAAAACGCTATGGTGTTGGCGATTTCACCAAGATCCCGAATGGCACAGGCGGACTAGAGGATCGCATGCCTATGCTGTGGACTCATGGGGTGCGAACAGGGCGACTAACCATGAATGAATTTGTGGCTGTAACCTCAACAAATATTGCGAAAATTTTAAATTGCTACCCACGAAAGGGTGCGGTCTTGGTGGGCGCAGATGCCGATTTGGTTGTCTGGGATCCCGAGAAATCCAAAACCATCACTGCGACCAGCCAACAATCCGCCATTGATTATAACGTATTCGAAGGACACGAAGTTACTGGGCTTCCGCGCTATACCTTGACACGAGGTCAAGTTGCCGTTGACGATGGAGATGTTAAAACTCAAGAAGGCCATGGTAAATTCGTGGCACGTCAAGGCAATGCTACGGTTAATCGCGCATTATCCAGCTGGAAAGAGCTGACCGCGCCACAACCTATTGTACGAACTGGAATCCCTGCGACAGGTGTATAAATATGAACGAAACCACTGCGACGGCCCCGATTATTTGTGCTGAATCTCTCAATCTGACGTTTGAAACAAATGATGGTCCCGTTCATGCCTTACAGGATGTGAATTTAGAAATAAGGGCTGGTGATTTTGTAAGTTTCATAGGCCCATCTGGATGTGGTAAAACTACCTTTTTGCGCTGTATTGCTGGGTTGGAAACCGCAACGGGTGGAGAATTATCGGTCAACGGGATGGCGGCCGACCAAGCCCGTCGTTCACGCGCATATGGATATGTTTTTCAACATGCAGGGCTATATCCTTGGCGCACGATTGCGGGAAACATTCGACTGCCTCTGGAGGTTATGAAGTTTCCTAGGGCTGAGCAGGAGAAGCGAGTCAAAGAGACACTTGAACTGGTTGATCTAGGCGGATTTGAGAAAAAATTTCCTTGGCAATTGTCGGGCGGAATGCAGCAGCGCGCATCAATTGCGCGCGCTTTATCCTTTGATGCAGGTATTTTGCTGATGGATGAACCGTTTGGGGCATTGGATGAAATTGTGCGGGATCATTTGAATGAGCAATTGTTGAAATTATGGCGAGATACGCAAAAAACTGTTGTTTTTGTGACCCATTCGATTCCCGAGGCGGTATATCTGTCCACAAAAATTGTGGTGATGTCGCCACGGCCAGGGCGGATTACGGACGTTATTGAAAATCCTTTACCACCTAATCGCCCATTAGAAATTCGTGACACACCCGAATTTTTGGAAATCGCAGCGAGGGTACGCGAAGGTTTACGTCAGGGACATTCATATGACTAGATCTTGGTGGCCCATTTTGATTGTGTTGTTGTCGATGCTGACACTTTGGGTATTAGCAGTTGCTCCAATGAATTTTCGGCAAGCTTTGGATCAGGCTGAACGTCAAAACGAACTTGTCATACCCGAAGGTTTCGGGGCGCGACAAGAAACAGGACTTGTCAGTTTATTGTTTAACAACGCATCCCACATTTCCAAAGCATTTCATATGGAGCGGCCCCGCCTGCCAACCCCTGCCCAAGTGTCCAAAGAAATTTGGGATACCACAGGTGCGATGGCAATAAAAGGGCGGGCTTGGTCAAAGCGGTCCTTAATTTATCATGCATGGATAACTTTGAAGTCCACCTTTTACGGTTTTGGTCTTGGGCTCACATTAGGGCTAATTGGGGCGATCTCAGTTGTCTACTACCGTGTTGCTGATTTAACTTTGATGCCTTGGGCCATCATCAGCCAGACCATCCCCATTGTGGCGCTGGCCCCGATGATTATTGTTGTTTCGGGGCAGATGGGTATTGAAAATCGTGACATCCCCAAAGCAGTTATTTCTGCATATCTGTGTTTTTTTCCGATAATGGTTGGCATGGTAAAAGGTCTGCGATCTGCGGATCCTATTCAATTGGATTTGATGAAAACCTACAACGCAACTGGGCGAGACATATTTTTCAAACTACGCCTTCCAGCATCAATGCCTTATCTCTTTCCATCGCTTAAGGTGGGAATTGCTGCGGCGTTGGTTGGCACAATTGTGGGCGAATTACCAACTGGTGCGATCAGCGGACTGGGGGCACGAATTTTGATTGGGGATCAATTCGGGGCGCCTATGGCGATTTGGGCAGCATTGGCGGTTGCGGCTGTACTGGCAGGAATTTTGGTCACGCTGATTGATTTCATACAATCTTTAACACTTCGACGCATGGGGATGGTTCAATGATAGGTGTTATTCTATTTTTCGCTATCTGGCTTTGTGCTTGGTTTTTGAACATATGGCTTAGCAATTCTGCGACGATATCATCACGATTTAAATCCGTTGCTGTGCCTGCGGTGTTTGGTACAACAGTCATGTTATTGTGGGAATTAGGTGTTCAGATCACTCAAATCAGTGCAGTGATTTTGCCCGCGCCCTCATTGGTATTTACAACCCTTTTTTCTTCGCTTGATACGCTTTGGATCGATTTCGTCCAAACGGTAATCAAGGGCGCATTGCGCGGGTTTTTCATTGGGGCGATTGCAGCATTTAGTATTGCTATTGTAATTGACCGATCCCCTTTCTTGACCAAAGGAATGTTGCCGATTGGAAATTTCTTTGCGGCGCTACCTATTGTGGGTGTAGCACCTATAATGGTAAACTGGTTTGGATTTGACTGGCAATCCAAAGCGGCGGTTGTTGTGATTATGGTGTTTTTTCCTATTTTGGTTAACACGGTTCAGGGGCTACATGCCAGCAATGCAATGCAGCGGGATTTGATGAAAACCTACGCCGCATCATATTTTGAAACCTTGTTCAAATTGCGCCTTCCATCAGCAATGCCCCACATTTTTAATGGGTTGAAAATTGCAACGACTCTATCTCTGATTGGGGCGATTGTGGCAGAATATTTCGGATCGCCGACGCGGGGTATGGGATTTCGGATCTCGACTGGTGTTGGCAGTCTTTCAATAGATTTAGTTTGGGCTGAAATTTTCGTGGCCGCGATTGTCGGATCACTGTTTTTCGGCTTGATGACGTGGATCGAGGCCCAGATCACATTCTGGCATCCATCCCAAAGAAAATAAAAAGTCCAACAAAAGGAGAACACAAAATGAAGATTAGATCAACCTTAACGGCCATGGCCTTATGTTTATCTGCACAAAACGCAGTTGCAGCAGATGATGTGACGCTACAACTTAAATGGGTGACCCAAGCCCAATTTGCAGGATATTACGTAGCATTAGAAAATGGATATTATTCTGACGAAGATCTGAATGTTACCATCAAACCTGGTGGACCCGATATTGCACCGACCCAAGTTTTGGCAGGGGGTGGTGCAGACGTGACCGTAGATTGGATGCCGTCAGCGCTTTCCGCGCGTGAAAAAGGGTTGCCAATGGTTAATATCGCGCAGCCTTATAAATCATCCGGTATGATGCTGACCTGTCGCAAAGACGCGGGTATCGCCACAACTGATGATTTCAAAGACAAAACACTTGGCGTTTGGTTTTATGGTAATGAATTTCCATTCCTAAGTTGGATGTCACAACTTGGTTTGGCAACCGATGGTTCCGCAGGGGGTGTTAATGTTCTGAAACAAGGCTTTAACGTTGATCCGCTGTTGAACGGTCAGGCGGCCTGTGTGTCAACTATGACATATAACGAATATTGGCAGGTGATTGATGCGGGGCTTAGCCCTGATGATTTGGTGACCTTCAAATACGAAGATCAAGGGGTCGCCACATTGGAAGACGGGCTTTATGTGCTTGAGGGTAACTTATCTGACCCAGCGTTTAACGACAGAATGGTGCGCTTTGTTCGGGCATCCATGAAGGGATGGAAATGGGCCGAAGAAAACCCAAGTGACGCAGCGATGATTGTTTTGGAATACGATGAAACCGGTGCGCAAACCGAAAATCATCAAGTCCGTATGATGGGCGAAGTTGCAAAATTAACCGCGGGTTCAAACGGTGCCCTAGATGTTGCCGATTATCAACGCACGGTTGATTCTCTTTTAGCGGGGGGATCGGATCCGGTGATCACCAAAGCCCCAGAGGGTGCATGGACACATGCTATAACAGATTTGGCGTTGAAATAAAAAATGTCTAATTTTTAAACCAATAGCCAGTGCATATTTTTGCGCTGGCTTTTTTTGTGCAAATGAAAAAATCGAAAATTTTTCTTGCTTTTTTTGATTTAATGATAAAAATTTGACCATGCGGTAAAAAATAAACAACAGGGAATCGACTATGTCAAATGAACAGATATCGCCAGCAGTTGCGACAGGGCGTCTGCCAGAAGATGCCATAAAACAGAACTTTCAAGAGCTGCACCCGCCATTGAACGATCACGAAGCGTTGGTTGCAGCTGATCGGTGTTATTTTTGTTTTGATGCCCCCTGCGTCGAAGCCTGCCCCTCGGACATAGATATTCCGTTGTTCATTCGACAAATTTCGACGGGAATCCCTGAAGCGGCTGCTAAGACAATTTTTGATCAAAATATTCTGGGCGGAATGTGCGCAAGGGTGTGCCCAGTGGAAACGCTGTGTGAAAAATCCTGTGTACGTAATGATGCAGAACATAAACCTGTGGATATCGGCCGCTTACAACGATACGCAACGGATCGTTTGATGTCCAAGTCTGTCCATCCCTTTAATCGTGCAGCCGCCACGGGTCATAAAGTTGCGGTTGTAGGGGCGGGGCCTGCTGGGTTGTCGGCTGCACATCGTTTGGCGGTCAAAGGTCATCAAGTTGATGTGTTTGATGCACGACCCAAAGGGGGCGGTCTGAACGAATATGGGATTGCCGCCTATAAAGCCCCAGATAATTATGCGCAAAAAGAGCTTGAGTGGTTATTGCAGGTTGGCGGAATATCTTTGCATCATGGTAGACGATTGGGTGATAATTTAATGTTGGCAGACCTGCGGCGGGATTATGATGCCTTGTTTTTGTCCATTGGTTTGGCGGGAGTCAATGCCATAACATTGTCTGGGGATGCACGAGAAGGCATTGAAAATGCTGTAGACTGGATTGCTGATCTTCGTCAATCTCCTACCAAAACGGATGTGGCTGTCGGAAAGAATGTGATCGTGATCGGCGGGGGAATGACTGCAGTCGATGCGGCCGTTCAAGCCAAACTTTTGGGCGCGGAAGCTGTGACTATTGCTTATCGTCGGGACAAATCTGCTATGGGAGCGTCCGCGTTTGAACAAGATTTGGCGACATCCAAGGGTGTCCATATCCTTTATAATGTGGCGCCAAAATTGGCTGGCGTAGATAGCATTACTTTGGCCCGCACTAAAACGGAAAATGGAAAATTAGTTGAAACAGGTGAAACTGTTACTTTGGCCGCAGATCACATTTTGCAGGCGGTTGGTCAAAAGTTGACTGGCGCGCCTGATATTGTCGCACTTGATGGTGGAAAAATCGCAGTGACTGGTCCTGGTCGCACGTCAGTCAAGGGAATTTGGGCCGGCGGGGATTGTGCAAGTGGCGGCCAAGATTTGACTGTAACGGCTGTTGCCGAGGGCCGCGATGCGGCCGAAGATATTCACGCAAGCTTGTCAAAAGGGAGCTAAGATATGGCGGATCTAACAACGAATTTTATTGGTATTAAATCGCCCAATCCATTTTGGTTGGCATCGGCCCCACCTACTGACAAAGAAGTCAATGTACGCCGCGCCTTTGATGCTGGATGGGGTGGTGTTGTTTGGAAAACCTTGGGTTCCGAGGGGCCTCCCGTCGTCAATGTTAATGGCCCGCGTTATGGGGCCATACACGGGGCTGATCGGAGATTGTTAGGATTAAACAATATCGAATTGATAACGGACCGTCCGCTTGAGGTGAACCTAGAAGAAATCAAGCGTGTCAAACGTGACTATCCAGATCGTGCTTTGATCGTTAGCCTGATGGTGCCTTGCGAAGAAAAACCATGGCGCGATATTTTGGCCCGTGTCGAAGATACCGGCTGTGACGGAGTAGAATTGAATTTCGGGTGCCCTCATGGGATGGCGGAACGCGGAATGGGGTCGGCTGTGGGGCAGGTGCCAGAGTACATAGAGATGGTGACCGCTTGGGTCAAACATTATTCAGATTTGCCTTGTATAGTTAAATTGACCCCAAATATTACTGATATCCGCTATCCTGCCGAAGCTGCTAAACGGGGCGGCGCCGATGCGGTCAGTTTGATCAACACAATTAACTCGATAACCAGCGTGAATTTGAATGATTTTGTACCTGAACCCACAATTGACGGATATGGGGCTCATGGAGGATATTGTGGGCCTGCGGTCAAACCGATAGCATTAAACATGGTCGCCGAAATCGCACGCAGTGCAAATACAGCAGGATTACCAATTAGCGGGATCGGTGGAGTGACCAATTGGCGTGATGCCGCTGAATTTTTGGCATTGGGTGCGGGCAATGTCCAGGTTTGCACCGCGGCAATGACGTACGGTTTTAAGGTCGTTCAGGAAATGATATCGGGTTTATCCCAATATATGGATGAGGCGGGTATGGAGTCTGTGTCCGAATTGGTTGGCCGCGCGGTGCCAAAGGTCAAAGATTGGAAAGATCTAAACCTGAATTATGTCACCAAAGCGGTTATTAATCAGGACAAATGTATCAGTTGTGGGCGATGTCATATCGTGTGCGAAGATACGTCACATCAGGCAATTTGGGCGCACCCAGATCGCACATTTGAAGTTAATGACGCTGAATGTGTGGCCTGTAATCTGTGTGTAAATGTTTGTCCCGTGCAAGACTGCATCACAATGAGAGAGCTTCCACTTGGGGAGATTGACCCAAGGACAGGCGATCCAGTGGGCGAATATCGCAACTGGAGCAATCATCCGAATAACACCGCCACATGTGGTTAGTGTAAGTGACCAGTCACACAAAAAAATATGAGGGGCATTTTGCAATGCTCCTCTTTTCGATTTTGATCGCTGGATCCAATTCATTGGGGAAATTAATAGCAAATGACATTTCCCCAGGGGCACTCACCGCGGCACGATTTATGATTGGAGCCTGGATTTTAGGGGGGCTGCTTATAATTACTGGGAAATTTTGTAGCGAACACTATCGCCGACCGTTAAGATATTTACCCTTGGTGGCATCATATGCAGCGTTTTTTGTGTTGATGTTTTACGCACTTAAAACAACTTCGCCGATTTCGACATCGGCTCTGTTCACGTTAATGCCGTTGTTTTCAGCAATATTGGCGTGGATATTTCTTGGCCATGCAAGCGACAAAAATGTTTGGATGGCCCTGACAGTTGGAGCAGCAGGCGCGCTTTGGATCGTGTTTCAGGGGTCGCTAAATCGATTATTGGGATTACAACTGGTTCAGGGGGATATATTATTTTTTATCGGGCTTTTGGCTTATTCTTTCTACGCAGTCTTGATTCCAAAGTTAACGCGCGGCGAACCTGTTTATGCAATTACATTTGCCGTCCTACTGGGTGGTGCAATGGTCCTGTCATTGATGTTTTGGCAAGATATTGTATCGACAAATTGGATGGAACTACCGATGCGGGTCTTGTTGGTATTGACATATTTGGCGATCTTTGCGGGGATTTGTTCAATGTGGTTATTGACTTATGCATCGGGATATTTACCTCCGGCCCATGTAACGGCTTACACATATCTAACGCCTTTTTGGGTGATTGTCATGGAGCCTTTTACTGGGCGCGCTATGCCGAGTAGTGTCGCGATTATCGGTGTGGTTCCAATAATTTTTGCATTAGTTTTCTTGCTTAATAAACAAAAATAGTTTTTTAAGATTAGTCAAGCCTTGTGCAATTGCCATCGCGTCCCCAACGCCGCGCCATAACAACCGCCGCCCCTTTTGTTCACATAAGACAGGCTAGCATGCCGCAAGTTTACTGATATTCCCATCTCGATAGTACCATTTCATGCAGCGGCACTGGCTTAATTATCGTCAAAGGTGACGGAAGTGACGCGAGTGACACTTTTTTTCTATTATCTTTGTATATGTAATTCGTGTTTTTTTTATATTACAGTCGATAAGGCAAAAAAGCGTCACTTCCGTCACTTTTGTCACTCTACTTGAGCTTCAGGCCACAGAAGCCGCGGCCGCTGTTTCGGCGGTGGGGCGTATACCTGCGCGTTTTCAACTCCTTTTGGAAGGTGGTCTGTGTCCAAGGCAATAAGCCTTGTTGTTCAGACCAAAATCTAAAGCGCAGATATAGGTCATTGGTTGTTTCAAAGTAATTTTGTTCTTGAGCTGTCTCTTCGTCTAGGAATTGAAGCAAGATGTCTTCATCGTTGAGATATTCTGCGGATGCGTCACTCACCGACTTTGGAACTTTAAGTCCATGCTGCTGCCAGTCTATCGCACCATCGATTGCCCACCGAAGGATTGAAGGCCATTCAGTCTTGAGCTTTTCTTCCAAGTTAAGATCGCGCTTTTCTGGCGGAATTGTGACTGTGAACGGTATCATCACAACACGCGCACGGATCGCTTCATCAATTCCTCGAAAAGATGGCTGGTTATTGCCAGCAATCATGAGCGTAAGCTGGGGATCAAAGTCAAAGAAGTCTCCGCGCATAAAACGTGCAGTCATCCTGTCACCGCCTGTTAGATCTTTAATAACAGCTTCATCCCAGGTTTTGCCCTTTGGTAATTCACTCCCAACGACGAGCCTTGCTCCTTGCAAGCCAGCGAGACCGGTGGCGTGTTTATCACCGCGGCTATTCAGAAAAGTTTCAGACGCAGCGCGACGTGCATAGTCTGAGTACAGATTGGTAAGCGTGTTTAGGACCACAGACTTTCCATTTCTTCCGGTGCCATAGAGGAAAAACAGTTTATGCTCTGTTGTTCGCCCAGTAAGCGCGTATCCGGCAAGTCGTTGCATAAACGTAACAAGCTCTGTGTCTCCATTAAATGTTTGCTCAAGGAATGAAAGCCAGAGGGTCGGCTCAGATCCAATCGCAGCGGGACTACAAGCAGTTAACTTAGTTATCATGTCTGATCGCTTTGCTTCGTACATCTTACCCGTAGTGAGGTCGACGGTACCTTCAGGCGTTCCCAGCAGCATATTGTTGCGATCAAACTGCTCGGGAGTTGCTACACTTGCATGATTTGAGCGTGCTAAAGTCTCAATTGCGGAAACAGCTGATTTATTCCGCAACCAACTGGCGGTTTTCTTGGCCGCGTTTTTAATCTTCGAGCGCTCTTTTTGCTCAGCAAACTCCGCATCCGCGTCTGCTTTTTGTATCGTTGCATCTGCAAGAGCACGTAGGAAGGCGCGTATGCGCGTCATATGAAGCAACTGATCGTCAACGCACCATCTGGTGCCATCCCAAAAACACCACTTGTTCCAGCTTGCGACAAAACGAGCATCTTCATCAAAACTATCTTGGCCGAGCGCAATTGCTATTGCGTCGTGGTTAAACTCAATATGTTGTTGTGTTTTGGTGATATTGACGGTGATGCCCGGCTTGGTTGCTCGCAAGTCTGTGCCATGGTCCTGAGCAAGTTTGCAGACGGTGCCCCAACCAATCCCTCCATTGCTAGAGAAACCTTTCCATTTAGAACTGACCTCACCCGATATGTATTTACTGCCCTTTGCAGACCAAGCTTCAGCTAAATCTAGGTATGAGGTAGAAAGACTGTGTAGCCCCATGAGCACATTGATCCAATCACCATATTTGATGTCTGGATCGATTGAGTTCAATATCCGTTCGACTTCAGCACGACTGGGTTCAGGGTTTAAATCAATATCCATTGATTTTGAAAAGTAAGTGGGTCCCGCAATGATCTCTTCTGGTGCTTCAGAGCTGGGAATGTCATCGATAATTTTTTCCAACTCACTCCAATCTGTGGGGCCAAAGAAAGATGTGTCATCCACAATCCTTACCATAAAGGGTGTGCCGTCTAATTGCTTTGCATCGTTTACTTTTTGATGCGGAAAGCCAGGCAATCTCATAACACGTGGTAGATCATGAATGCCTTTGTCTGTGTTGAAAACCTTGATTAGCTTTTTTTGTGCACTTCTGAACTGATCGCGGGGACAGTTTTTTACCAAGTGATAATCATGAAAGTTCCCGGGGCTGCTTTCGACCACGAGATGTGGCTTAAAGAGCTCAATTATGGGTGCGTTATCAGCGCCGTCTGTATCGACCCAAAGTGCCCGTACTTTCGTTATATTTTCAGTTTTTCTACCCGTCAGGTCGGTTTCGTTGATAGTAACGAAAACACCCGCTCCACCAGATGATAAACTACACAATTTTTCCCAATGTTCGTCAATGCTACCATTCATGACACGTGTTAAAGTTTTCGCTTGTCGTTCTTTGTTGTCGTCGAACGTTTGAAACGTGAATGCTGTTGCTGTTTGATCGATGGCTTTCAAAAACTGATGAGCCATTTCTTTGTCAGGTGTGAGTTTAGCAATAGACATCGTAGGTCTCCTAATACTTGGAAGCCAGGCGCAGTCATGGTAGAATGTAGGTGTGAAACTCATTCCCCGTCGGACTGCTCGTAGCATCTGGCGGGTTATTTTTTATTAGTCTGTTTTGCGTAATCGGGCAGCGCATGCATCACCGCTTCCACTTTCGGATCACAGAGCAATCCTAACCTTCCACTCGCTTCGAAAACGCTGTCTTTGCACGTGAGGTACTGTTTGCCCCTCCAATCGCCTCGGCGGGAACTTTCTTTCTTCTGAATGATCCACTGTATTTGATCCTTGCAGAGGATGAGCCGCCAACGTGGGCTGAATTGAACGATTGTGCCAATGTAAGCGTCATCTCTTTCCCTGTGGGATATATGGCTACTGAATAGGCGGGTGGTTATTGGGGGAGTGGGGTTGCTGGTCGCTAGTAACTGGTCAAGCATCTTACTGTCCTCCCAGTCTCTGTGAGCTGCGTTCGCAATTGTCTAACCATTCGTGAACTTCAGCTTCGATCCAACCAACGGCTCTCTGACCGATTTTGATCGGTGCTGGAAAATCACCGATCGCGATCTTTGCGTAAAGGGTACTGCGAGGTATCCCGGTTAAGGTCTCGACTTCCCTTCGTCTTATAACTCGATGTGACATAGCGTCTCTCCAAATCTAAAAAACTCTGGAGCAAGCCTGTCTAACTTATCGTTATTTGAACATCGTACGAAATAAAGTCTATTTTCATACCACTACTCATGGCGCTTATGTGTTAGCCGTTCAATTAACTTGCCGAAATGAGATAGATAAAATGCATAGAAAATATCATGGTGGGTTTCGATAACATCAGCGTCACTAAAACCTTGCTCTTTTCTTCCAGCAGGTCTCAACGGTAAGCGCCATTTTTCCCATGTTTTGTTGAGCAATTCTCTACCAGGTATTGTTCCATGAATAGATGCAGTGTCCTGTCGATAATCAATATCACTGCCGGGGAATAGATCACTCAAAGCCATAATAACCGCAGCTTGCGCCGACCGACCCTTGCTGTAATCTTCTTCGCCTATTGTTAAATCATACTTTAACGAAACATTGTGGATGACCACAGCTAATAGATGGTGCCATCCGTCTGCATTGCGGCGACCTGTTTTTTTCGTGTTTAAGCTTTCAGTCATTAAAGCTATCAAGAACCTTCTTGTCGATTTAGTAATAAATATGTCGTGATTTATTTGATGCTTAATTTCTTCGTAATGTGCAGCGCGAAACTTATCATCGCGTATAGCAAGCTCGTAGTGCCCTGAACTTAGGTTTTCGGGCCAATGTGTATGTGCATATCTAAGAAATAATGAAAGAAATGATTTAGAAAATTGTTTGCCGACACCATCGTTGTTCAAAAATTTTGAACCTTGATCTGCCTCTAGGTAATTTTTCCAATCAACAAAAAAAGAGCGTGCATAATTAACAGCGTCTGGCTTTTGATGTAAAATCTTATTCATATTTTTATTTTGTCAACTTTCAAAGGAATGACACTGTTCCGCTTGTCAGCTAAATAACTTGCCCAAGCATCCATCAGCTTACGTCTCTTTTCAAATAGATCGGAACGCGCATAGGCCGCTTCCACTTTGTTTCTCGTCTTGTGAGCTAAAGCGCGCTCCGCAACTTCGTGGGCAGTATTGGTCTGTTCTTGCACCCATGTCCTGAAACTTGTTCTGAAGCCGTGTATGTCAACTTCGTAGCCAAGTTCCTTAACAAGCTTAGACATGGTCATATCTGATATTGGGCGTCCAACTCTTGTACCAGGAAAGATCAGACCTTCATCGCCTAGCTTTTTGGCTTCAATAAGGATCTCAATCGCTCGCTCTGAAAGGGGAACGACATGTGCTTCTTTCATCTTCATTCGTGTATCAGGAATGGTCCAAGTTTTTGCATCGAGGTCAACTTCATCCCACACTGCCAGTCTAACTTCGCTGGAGCGGGTTGCGGTTAATACTAGAAACTCAATCGCTAACTTTGTGCTGGTCATGGCCTCTGACTGGCGAATGACCTGTAAGCATTCAGACACATCACCATATGGCAGCGACAAGCGGTGCTGCACCTTACGCTGGGGCTTTGGAAGAACCTGATTGAGAGCGATTGTAGGGTCATCTGTTCTATAGCCCTGAGCAATCGCCCATTTCATTACCGTGCCCAAGCGTTGTTTTATGCGTCTTGCTGTCTCGTTCTTATCGATCCAGATTGGCTGTAATACGGACAGAACTTCAGCGGACGTTATGTCATTGATTGGCCGTTTACCCAGCTTGGGAGTAACGTAGGTTGTCAGTGTAGATCTGAATTGTGCTGCATGCTTGGCATTGCTCCAAGTTGGAGCATTAAGCTCAATAACTTTATCAATAGCATCCAGCAGGGTTGGAATAGCTTGAGCTTTCTTTTTCTCTTGAAGGGGATCTCCGCCTGACCTTGCTAGCTTCTTGTTGGCAAGCGCCATTTCTCTCGCTTCGGCTAGAGTTACAAGCTCCGCAGATCCTAAGCCAATCTCACGTTGTCGTCCGCCCACGCTGACACGTTGCACCCAGCGCCGAGATCCAGTTGGTTCAATGCGCAGAAACAAGCCGTTGATGTCGTAATACTTGCCAGGACTGCTTAGGTTGCGAACGGCTGTCGCAGTTAATTGAGTTCCACGTTTTGGCATTCCTATCCCCCATCCTGTCCCCTAAAAAGTAATGGATGCAGGTGGACTATACAAGATTTAATAGGAATTAATCTTCATTAAAATATCAATAAATATTGATAAAAATAGAT
>Ga0255752_10003307_pt1 | contig 16952 bp, 9 predicted proteins | sample 011ome_25_FD_179952 | JGI IMG/M metagenome (GOLD analysis project Ga0255752, IMG submission 179952) | Coastal salt marsh microbial communities from the Groves Creek Marsh, Skidaway Island, Georgia - 011512CT metaG (version 2) | ecosystem: Environmental > Aquatic > Marine > Intertidal zone > Salt... | reverse complement strand
CGCATCAATCTTAGTTCCTTCATCCACAGCAACTTGAGCTCCAGTAGGTACAGAATAAGTGGCTAACGGGTTACCAGATGTATCTTTTACAATTATCTGGGGATTGAGATCTTCTTTATGCTCTATCACAACCATCGATCGTCCACCAGTCGCATCACGGTCAACTTTTGTTGTTACCCCAGGCAACATATCTTCAAAGGAAATCACGCCTTTCTTTTCAGAAAGGATAGGTATGTTATATGGATCCCACTGGGCAAGGAGGGCATCTTCATCCACTTTTTCTCCGTCTTTAAAGTGGAGTAGGGCTCCTGCCGGTATTGGGTAGTCATCTACGATACGATCGTCCTGATCCAAAACTTGAATGGAACCAGTTTTATTAAGTGTTACCTGTTGATTATTCGCAAGAGTAACAAGACGAAGGCCCTTGAAACTCAATGTCCCAGCTTTTCTAACATTTATAACAGGATCCTCCCGGCCCGCACTTGCTATGCCTCCAATATGAAAAGTACGCATCGTCAACTGAGTACCAGGTTCTCCTATTGACTGTGCAGCAATAATTCCAACTGATGAACCTTCTTTCACGAGATTATTAGTGGAAGGATCTATTCCATATTCAAATGCTGTGAGACCATTTTTTATTCTACTAGAAAGAGGCGACATTACCCGGATTCGGGTAATCCCCATGGCATCAATTTGATCCGCAATATCTTCCGTTATCAATGAACCTCCAGATATAAGTAATTCTGTAGGATTGGAGGGATCGTAGATATCCTCAGAAGAATACCTACCAATTAATCGGTCACGAAGAGGGACAATTTCGTTATCACCTTCCATGATTGCTTTCTTGACCACACCATCCCTTCTTCCATCGTCATTGCAGGTAATGATACAGTCCATAGCGACATCACATAGTTTACGTGTTAAGTAACCGGCATCTGCTGTCTTAAGGGCTGTATCCGCAAGACCTTTTCTTGCACCATGTGTTGACATAAAGTACTCTAAAACAGACAAACCTTCACGAAAAGAAGCCAAAATAGGTTGTTCAATAATTTCCCCTGATGGTTTAGCCATAAGACCACGCATGCCGCAGAGTTGCCTCACCTGTTGACGATTACCACGAGCACCCGAGTCCATCATCAAATAGACTGGGTTAATGGTGTCTTTGCCTAAATTGTCATCAAGGCAATTAAACACCTCTTTTGCAATGTCGTCTGTAGCAGAGGTCCAGACATCAATGATCTTGTTGTGCCGCTCACCCCGGGTGATAATACCTTTCCTAAATTGATCTTCAATTTTATCAATTTCCTTTCGGGCAACTTCTATTCTTTCCTGCTTTTCAGGCGGTATAATCATGTCGAATATACCGATGGAAATACCTGCTTTTGTAGCAATATCAAAGCCCATTTCTTTGAGGCGATCTAGTGATTCTATTGTATCTGGTTTGCCAAGTAGTTTGTAGGTTTCAAGTATGAGATTCCCAAGATCTCCTTTGAGGGCAGGAGCATTAAAAAATCCTAATTCAGAAGGCCAAATTGTGTTGAACAACACACGACCCACGGTCGTACGGATTATCGACCTTTTAGATAAACCAAAATGAGTGGTATTTCCCTTGTCTGGGTTAGCTAAATCAATCCAATCATGAAGCTTGAGAACTCCCTCTTGTAAAGCACTTAATGCTTCCTCCAAAGATGCTATAAGTGGAAGTCTTTTATCTTCCGCCGGCATATCACCTTTGGGATTCATCGTAAGATAATATGAACCAAGAACAATATCTTGGGATGGTGTAAGGATAGGCTTACCGCTAGAAGGTGAGAAGATGTTGTGTGTCGCCATCATCAACAGCTTTGCCTCCATGATCGCCTCCACTGAAAGTGGCACATGGACAGCCATTTGATCACCATCAAAATCTGCATTATAGGCAGTACAAACTAGAGGGTGTACTCGGATTGCATTACCTTCAATTAGAACAGGTTCAAATGCCTGGATTGATAATCGGTGTAAGGTTGGAGCACGGTTAAGTAATACCGGGTGACCTTTTGTTACCTCCTCTAAAATATCCCAAACCTCAGGAGATCGGCTTTCAATCATTTTGCGGGCACCGCGAACTGTATGGACAAACCCAAGCTCTTTGAGCCTTCTTATGATAAAAGGCTCAAACAAAATAAGTGCCATCTTCTTAGGGATACCGCACTGGTGCAGCTTTAGTTCCGGTCCGATTACAATTACGGATCTACCAGAATAATCAACTCGTTTACCTAGAAGATTCTGACGAAATCTCCCTTGCTTGCCCTTAAGCATGTCGCTAAGAGATTTCAGTGCTCGATTCCCAGAACCAGTGATGGCACGACCATGCCTACCATTGTCAAAAAGTGCGTCTACCGCTTCTTGAAGCATACGCTTTTCATTGTGTATGATAACATCAGGAGTCTTAAGTTGCAGCAAATTTTTCAAACGGTTATTGCGATTTATTACTCTCCTGTAGAGGTCATTTAAATCACTCGTTGCAAACCTACCACCTTCCAAAGGAACAAGAGGACGTAGGTCCGGGGGAATAACTGGAATCGAATCCAATATCATCCATTCGGGTGAAGCTCCTGATTTAATAAATCCCTGAGTTACTTTTAGTCGACTCGCCAGTTTTTTCTTAATTTGCTTCGACTTGGTTTCATGCATCTGGTCATAAAGCTCTTCAAGTTCATCTTCTAGGTCTATTCTTCCTAGTACGTCACGAACGGCCTCTGCTCCCATTTTCGCTTCAAACTCATCACCAAATTCATCTTGAGCCTCTCTAAACTCTTTGTCTGAAAGCAATTGTTTTTCTTCAAGAGGGGTATTTCCTGGGTCCGTAACCATGTACTGCTCGTAGTACAGCACACGCTCCAAGCTCTTGGCGGTCATATTTAATAATAGACCCAAACGGGAAGGCATACTTTTCAAAAACCAAATATGAGACACTGGCACAGCTAATTCTATATGACCCATGCGGTCCCTTCGAACCCGAGAAACAGTTACTTCCACTCCGCAACGGTCGCAGACTACGCCCTTGTACTTGATACGCTTATATTTACCACAAGCACACTCATAGTCTCGAACAGGACCAAAAATCTTTTGGCAAAACAAACCACCGGGCTCAGGTTTAAAAGTTCTGTAATTGATAGTTTCAGGGTTTTTGACTTCTCCTTTTGACCAGGAACGAATGACATCTGGAGACGCAACCGTTATTGATACTTTGTCCATGGGTCCAACTTCTACACCTAGTGCTTCGCTTACTGCTTCAATACTCATGTGTTATTTTCTCGATTTTGAATTTTTAAATTTTGGGGGTGATTAAAGTGCGTCTTCACCTCTAACTCGAATATCTAGGCAGAGGCTTTGCATTTCTTTCATCAAAACATTAAATGACTGCGGGGTACCTGCTTGAAGTGAGTTGTCACCTTTTACGAGAGATTCGTAAATCTTCGTTCTACCCGAGACATCATCCGATTTTACGGTTAAAATTTCCTGTAAGGTGTAGGCGGCCCCATAAGCTTCCAGTGCCCAAACTTCCATCTCTCCGAATCGCTGTCCTCCGTACTGGGCTTTTCCTCCAAGTGGTTGCTGAGTGATTAAACTGTAAGGACCTACAGCTCTGGCATGAATTTTACTCGATACCAAGTGGTTTAGCTTGAGCATGTACATGTAGCCAACAACAATCTTTTGGTAGAATGCTTCTCCTGTACAACCATCATACAAAACAGACTTTCCAGTCTCTGGAAGTTCAGCTTCTTTAAGATATTCTTGGATGCGGGATTCGGGAATTCCGTCAAATATAGGAGTCGCAACTTTGAGACCCAATTTGTTGCAAGCCCAGCCCAAGTGTGTCTCTAAAACCTGACCCACATTCATCCGACTAGGAACACCAAGGGGATTCAAACATATTTGAATCGGTGTACCATCGGGAAGAAAAGGCATATCTTCTTCCGCAACAATTTTGGCGACAACACCTTTATTTCCATGTCTTCCGGCCATTTTATCACCTACACGCATCTTTTGTTTTTTAGCAACAAATACACGTACATTCTTAATAGCCCCCTGATCGATAGGATCTCCTTGCTCGATCGCTTCAATCTTTCGATTACAATCATCCTCGAGGTCAGAGAACTTAGATTCATAACTCTCGATAATTTCAAAAACTTTTATTCTAACAGGAGAAGGGGGGATTTCGATAAAACGATGAACCGAAGCCAATCTTCTCAATAAGGTTTTGGTAATCTTACGGTTGGAGGGAATAATAATATCACCGGTTTCAGAATTGGTAACATTCAGGGGAATCTTTTCTCCTAGTAAAATATTAGATAAGGACTCTGTTAGTTGAGCCCGAAGGTCTTCGGTTTGTGTACGAAAATCTTCTTTTATCTGCTTCATTTGACGCCTGAAGTCCGAAGGGGAAAGTTTTTCTCGCTCCGCATCTGTGCGACTGGATATTTTGATATCCATGACAATACCTTGTGTGCCGGATGGTACTTTCAAAGAACTGTCTTTAACATCTGCAGCTTTTTCCCCAAATATTGCTCGAAGCAACTTTTCTTCAGGGGCCAAATCTGTCTCACTTTTAGGTGTAATTTTTCCGACAAGTATGTCGCCAGGCTTAACTTCAGCACCGATTCGAACTACTCCGAGATGGTCAAGATTTCGCAAAGCCTCTTCTCCCGCATTTGGGATATCTCTGGTTATCTCTTCTGGTCCCAGCTTAGTGTCACGGGCGGTTACTTCAAATTCCTCAATATGTATGGAGGTGTAGATATCGTCTTTAACTATTTTTTCGGAAATCAGAATCGCATCCTCGAAATTGTATCCTTTCCATGGCATAAATGCCACCAATATGTTGCGCCCGATAGCTAATTCTCCTTGGTCCGTGCAGGCTCCATCTGCAAGAGCTTGTCCTACTTTTACCTTATCCCCCTTGCGGACAATAGGTTTTTGATTAAAGCAGGTTCCAGCGTTTGACCTCAAAAACTTACGAAGATCATAGCAGTAGATACCTTTTTTATGGTCACTTCTCGGTTCCTTGTAAAAACGAGGTGGCAATGTTCCATCATCAGACACAACAATTCTCTTACCGTCTGCTAAAGCAACCGTTCCTTCAGAATCAGAAATTGTCACAGTTCTGGAATCCTCTGCGACCTTTCTTTCTATACCGGTACCAACCAATGGTGAATCAGACTGAAGTAGTGGTACTGCTTGGCGTTGCATGTTAGCGCCCATCAACGCACGGTTCGCATCATCATGCTCAATAAATGGTATGAGTCCGGCAGCAACAGATACAACTTGTTTAGGAGAAACATCCATGTAATCCACATCCGTTGGTTCATATTCTGCTACTTGGTCTCTGTACCTGCAAGTAACACGACCCGTTAGCTTGCTGCTGGATTTTTCAATCTCTGTATTCGCTTGAGCTATTCTAAAACGCTCTTCCTCGAATGCATTAAGATACTTAACATTTTTGGGATTTTTATCAACCACACCATTTTTAACAGGATGATAAGGAGATTGCAGAAATCCGAATTCATCTATCTTGGCGTATGTGGATAGCGTGTTAATAAGGCCAATATTTGGTCCTTCAGGTGTTTCAATAGGACAAATCCTGCCATAGTGCGTTGGGTGCACATCTCTAACTTCAAAACCTGCTCGTTCGCGATTCAAGCCTCCCGGACCTAAAGCAGATAAACGACGCTTGTGGGTTAATTCCGCAAGAGGATTAATTTGATCTTTAAACTGACTGAGTTGACTGCGGGCAAAGAAATCCCTGACTACAGTGGTTAATGCTTTTGGATTGATTAACTTACCTGGAGTAAGAGACTCTACACCCTGATCGTATAAAGTCATGCGTTCACGGACAACTCTTTCAGTTCGAGCTAGGCCACTACGGCATACATTTGCAAGCAGTTCTCCAACTGTTCGCACTCTCCTATTTCCAAGGTGATCGATATCATCGATACCCATATCAAAAATCGAACCAGCGTCTTCTTTGGCCTTCTCCTCGTTACTCTTTCCACGCTTTAAGTCTGTTAGTTTCCTCGTTGCTGCAACCAAGTCTTCAACGGTTGTTACTCTAACATCTAGGGGTGTTTCGAGACCTAATTTCAGATTGAGCATATGCCTGCCGACTTTCGCTAAATCATATCGCTTCGGGTCTAAAAAGAGGCGTTTAATTAAGGCTTCTGCATTCGCTTTTTCAGGTGGTTCACCAGGACGCAGTTTCTTGTAGATTTCTTTAAGTGCTTCTTCCTTATTCTTGGTAGTATCCTTCTTGAGGCACCTGATAATAGCACCATCATCTACCGAAGTATCAATTGCGCGAAGAGATGTTTCGCCTGCTTTGTGGAAAGCACGCAAGTATGTCTTTGTTAGTGGTTCGAATGCTTTTGCTAATACCTGACCCTTAGTTCGGTCAAACATCGGCTCAACAAGTACAAAATTCGATACATTGTCTCTCTTAAGAAGATCATCGATCGATAAATTTTCAATGTCATAAAAGAGTTCAATAATTTTTTGATCCGAATCCTTATCTTTGCCTGGTTCAGAATCTAGGAGTGCCCTTAGAAATGTGGTGATTAAAAACTTTCTTCTTCTTCTACGTCTATCAAGGTAAATGTAGAGCAGGTCATGTTGATCAAATTGAGCTTCGATCCATGTACCGCGATCTGGAATAATTCTAAACCCATGAAGCGTTTTACCGCTAGTGTGCGTAGACTCCTCAAAACTAACGCCTGGCGAACGGTGTAACTGGCTTACAACTACTCTCTCTGCACCATTGATGATAAAAGAACCACGTTCAGTAACAATGGGCAATTCACCCATAAAAATTTCTTCTTCTGAATAGAAAGGTTTGCTCTGTCCTTCAAGCTCCATCTTGAGTCTGAGCTTTACCTGTAAGGGTGCCGAGTATGTGCAATTTTGGTCAATACAATCCATCTCGGACAAATTTGACTCCCCAATCGAATAGCTAACATATTCTAAACGAGACTTTTCGTCGTAACTTATAATCGGAAATACTTCCCTAAATACAGCCTCCAAACCCCCTTGCTTCCTGTGGCTAGAAGGAACATCGCGCTGGAGAAAATCATAGAACGAATCTACCTGATTCTGGATTAAATTAGGTGGGTCGATAACTTCTTGAAGTTTACCGAAATTAAGTCTTTGGGTGGAGGCCATAACGTGAATGCTGTTGGGTATTAAAAAAATGGAAAAAGCCGTATGGTTGATGTCCAACCATACGGCTCGTAAAAGATTATGAACTCAAAGTAAAAAGCATTACTTGACTTCAGCTTTAGCACCAGACGCCTCAAGCTTCTTGAGGATTTCTTCAGCATCTTCTTTGGAAACTCCCTCTTTGACTGGTTTTGGTGCTCCTTCAACAAGTTCTTTAGCTTCCTTCAAGCCAAGTCCTGTGATTGCACGGACTTCTTTGATTACAGCAATCTTGTTGCCTCCAAATTCCTGAAGAATAACATCAAATTCTGTCTTCTCTTCTCCTCCGGAACCAGCATCACCTCCATCAGCTGGAGCTGCGGCAGCTACAGCTACTGGAGCAGCAGCACTGACTCCCCATTTTTCTTCTAGATCCTTTACGAGATCTGCTATTTCGATAACTGATTGGCCGCTAAGCCAATCGATTACTTGGTCTTTTGTTATTTCTGACATATGTATAATATCCTCCTTGCCTGAATATGATTAGTACCTATCGGTGTTTAAGGGAATATCCCCTAATTTCTCCTAGGTTGGTGGTTATTGTTATGGGTTAAAACGGACAGAGTCCGAAAGTTAAAATTTAAGCTTCCTTTGCTTTAGCTTGTAAAACTGTTAGGAAGCCACGAGAAGGAGCAGTCATAACGCTCAAAAGTTGCGATGCCGAAGTGTTAAGTAGTGATAGAAGTTGTGCCCGAAGACTTTCGAGCCCAGGGAGCGTTGCCAACTGTTTGACCTCATTAGAAGTTAAAACTTTTTGTGATAGTGCCCCTGCTTTTACAGCTACCTTATCGTTCTTTTTAAAATAGCCAACAAGTGCTTTTGCAACGGCTGATGGGTCATCACCTCCAAATACAATAGCTGTATGTCCTTTGAGATGATCATCAAGGTCCAGACCTTTTTCCTTTGTAGCAAGCTTCAAGGAAGAATTTTTAACTACATGAAATTCCGCTCCTTTATCTGACAGTGCTTTTCTCAACTCACTGGTTTGTTCTGAGTCAATACCCTGGTAGTCGGTAAGGAAAAAGAAGTTTGAACTATTTATAAAGTTAGACGCTTCTTTAACTAAGAATTCTTTTTCTGGTCTCATGGGATGTATTAGCTAGCTGCTGCAAGATTTATTTTAACGCTCGGTGACATAGTGCTACTCACAAAGATAGACTTAATGAACTTTCCTTTAAAACCCTCAGGTCGAGCGGATGAAATTGCACCGATGGCAGTTTCAGCATTTTCAGTAAGTTGTTGGGAGGTAAAAGAGCGTTTACCAATTACAACAGCAATCGCTCCAGTTTTATCCATTTTAAATTCGACTCGACCTGCTTTAACTTCTTGGATCGCAGATTTAACATCGTCTGTAACGGTGCCTGCCTTGGGTGTTGGCATTAATCCCCTTGGGCCGAGAACACGAGCAATCGCACGAACAGACTTCATCGCAGATGTTGTTGCTAGAGCCACATCGAAGTCCATCCATCCATCTTTGACTTTAGCAATAAGATCTTCAAGGCCTGCAAAATCAGCTCCGTGCTTAAGGGCATCTTCTGCGTTTTCAGTGAAAACAAGAACTTTGATTTCCTTACCGCTTCCATGTGGTAAGTTTACCACACCACGGACCGCTTGTGAAGTTTGCTTAGGATCAACTCCCAAAGACATAGAGATTTCGACGGTTTCATCAAATTTTACCTTTTCAAAAGCTGAGAGCTTATCAATAGCTTGGGGTAAATCAGATTCCGTGGTGGCTTCTGTAAAAGAATTTTTGTATCTTTTGCTTCTAGCGATCATAATAATTTACTTAATTTACTACCTCAATACCCATACTGCGTGCGGTGCCTTCTATGATTCGGCAAGCAGCATCGTCATCGGAGGCGTTTAGATCTTTTTCCTTAACTTTAACAATTTCCAAAACTTGATCGCGGGTAACTTTACCCACTTTATCTCTATTTGGCACCCCGGATCCTTTTGCTAAACCTGCTGCCTTCTTAAGTAAAACTGCAGCAGGTGGAGATTTAAGGATAAAACTAAATGACCTGTCCGCATAAACAGTAATGACCACAGGTAAAATTAAACCTGCTTGATCTTTAGTTTTGGCATTAAATTCTTTACAGAAACCCATTATATTAACACCTTGGGCACCAAGTGCGGGCCCAACGGGTGGAGCGGGATTTGCTGCACCAGCTGGCAACTGTAATTTGATTTGTCCGACTGCTTTTTTTGACATAAATTTCCTAATTATTCTTCATCTGCTTTTTCAACCTGCCAGAATTCTAGTTCCACTGGTGTGAATCTTCCGAAAATTGAAACAGATACTTTAAGTGTTCCTTTGGTCGCGTCAATTTCATCTATTTCTCCTGTTAAATTAAGGAAGGGACCGTCTAGAATTTTAACCACTTCACCGACACTAAACTGAACTTTCGGTACTTCTTTGCCAACTGCTTCGTCAACTTGTCTCAAAATACGACCTATTTCATCCTTAGCCAAGGGAGTTGGGTTTTCTTTGCCGATAAAATTAATTACGCCATCCGTTTCTTTGATTTTGTACCAGGGAGCTTTCTTTAAACTCCCTAAATCATCGAAAAGATCCATTTCAACAAAAACATAACCAGGATAAAATTTTCGGTCCCGTTGTTTTTTCTTTCCATTCTTAACTTCAGAAACTGTTTCAATGGGAACAAGAATTTCTTTTAGGCAACTAGCAAAAACCTCATCCTCTTCCTTGTACTTATTAAGGTAACGCTTAACCTTGTCTTCGTGATTAGACAAACACTGTAAAGCGTACCACTTCATCTCTGTACTCATGGGTTTGGGGTAGGGTAGTGTGTTAGCTGTTGCGAACTAGATTTGTAAATAGCTCAACCCAGTTTGATAATGAAAAGTCAGAAACTGATATAAAAAAACCTAGAATGGCTACACCAACAATAACAACGATTGTTGACTCTCGTAACTCAGCAAAAGAAGGCCAACTAGCTTTCGAAAGTTCAGCCAATGTTTCTTTATAAAAAGTACGAATTTTCGCAAATGGATTCAAAATATATATATTGTTATATGGCGGGAGAAGAGGGACTCGAACCCCCAGCCTACGGTTTTGGAGACCGTTGCTCTACCAGTTGAGCTATTCTCCCAACATATGTGTTATAAAATCTCTGAGATATTTCCTGCTCCTATGGTCTTTCCACCTTCGCGAATAGCAAAACGTTGACCGGGTTCCATCGCAATTGACTTTTGTAAATCAATTTCGACAGCTAAGTTGTCTCCGGGCATTACCATTTCAACACCTTCAGGAAGTTCTACATTTCCTGTTACATCTGCTGTGCCAAAGAAAAATTGAGGGCGGTACCCCTTGAAGAACGGAGTGTGGCGACCACCTTCTTCTTTATTTAAGACATATATCTGAGCTTTTGCTTTGGTGTGAGGCTTAATGCTTCCAGGTGCAGCAATTACATGACCACGTTGGATATCAGATTTTTCAACACCACGAAGTAAAATACCTACGTTGTCTCCAGCTTGGCCCTCGCCTAATTCCTTGCGGAACATTTCAACGCCTGTGCAAGTGGTTTTGCGTGATTCACCTAAACCTACGATTTCAATCTCTTCACCAACTTTAACAATGCCTCTTTCGATTCTTCCAGTGGCAACAGTGCCTCTACCAGTAATTGTGAAAACATCTTCCACAGACATGAGTAGTGGCTTGTCAACATCACGAACAGGCTCCGCAATCTCTGAATCAATTGCATCCATTAGTTTTTGGATGGCTCCAAGACCTAATTCACCTTCATCATCTTCTAAGGCTTTTGTTGCAGATCCACGAATGATTTGAGCGTTGTCTCCGTCAAACTCGTATTTACTAAGTAAATCCCGAATTTCCATATCAACTAACTCAAGTAGTTCTTCATCGTCTCCTGACATTAAATCACATTTATTAAGGAAAACTACTAAGTTAGGAACATCTACTTGGCGAGCTAGCAAAATGTGTTCGCGAGTTTGTGGCATTGGCCCAGTGGTTGCATCCACAACAAGTATAGCGCCATCCATTTGGGCAGCACCAGTAATCATGTTTTTTACAAAATCTGCGTGGCCGGGGCAGTCCACATGGGCATAGTGCCTATTAGCTGTCTCATACTCAACATGAGAAACTGCTATCGTTACAATTTTGGAAGCGTCACGCACCGTTCCACCTTTAGCAATATCAGCATAAGTTTTAACTTCTGCAAAGCCTTGCTTGGCTTGGGCATGTAGGATAGCCGTCGTTAAAGTTGTTTTACCATGATCCACGTGACCGATGGTGCCTACATTGACGTGAGGTTTAGTGCGTTGGAATTGTTCTTTGGCCATTTTTTGACTATTTGTTGATTAGATGGAGCCCACGAGCGGATTTGAACCGCCGACCTCGTCCTTACCAAGGACGCGCTCTACCGACTGAGCTACATGGGCGGAGGGCATGGGGGTTAATAAAGAAAACGGCTGAATATAAATTTACAAAACACAATGTCAAGAAAAACGACTATTTTTTAAAACTTTAGAAAATAATTTTCTTGAACTATTAGAAGAAATCGCAGATAAAGCGTTGTTGTGCGGGCGTAGCTCAGTTGGTAGAGCACCACCTTGCCAAGGTGGATGTCGAGGGTTCGAATCCCTTCGCCCGCTCCATTATTCACCCAAAAATTTTATTAATTTTTTCTTCGAGTTGTGGGTTATATACTACTAAGTCGTTGTATGTATTAGCTGTTAACCTTTTAATTTTTAATCCTGAACCTTGGATGATTGGAATTAAAGGTAAAATGTCACATTTTTTTAAATCCAAATCCAACATGAGGTCTGCATTTCTTGTGATAACCATGTGGTACCCAAAACAATCACCCCAAGTTCGGATTACAGATTTATGTTTTTTTAATTTTTCCCACTGTTTAGAAAACCTAGAATTGACTACCCTATCTTCATCAGTTGTTAAAATCAGGAGCGTATCAGCATTACCACGAAAATTGGCAGACGGAGGCAGTTCATGATTTGAAATACAAGATTTACCATCACTTGAGAGAAAAAAATCATTGTAAGAAGGTAAACGATAGGACCCGTAAATTATTTCATTTTGAAAACATAGGCCAATCAAAATGCCATAAAAAGGAACGCCAGAAGAAAAACTAAGAGTCCCATCTATAGGATCAATTATCCAGCGATAAGAAGAATTGTTGTTTACATCTTCTTCTTCCTCGCCATGAAGACTGTGATTGGGGTATTTATTGGAAATCTCATGCCTTATAAACTTTTCTATCTCTACATCTACTTCCGTTACGATTGTCCCATCCTCTTTATTCCACTTGATAAAGTTTTCATTAAATTTTGATCGTGCAATTTCTGCAGCTTTTTTGGATATTGATTCTACAAAAGTTGAAAACTCATCAAATGTAACTTTGTCGATACTATGCATGGGAAGGGTATAGTTTTAGATTTCGAGGGATCCCTAAAAGATGGATTCAAAGAAGTTGGATATATCATAATAAACAACTTTGAAATTATTTATGTCAACGAACTTACCAAAGTTAATAGTAAAAGAGCGGGTACGCTATTAGATTTCTTAGGTGAACCTTATGATTTTTTTGTAGCACATCATCATAAAACTGAAAAAAATTTAATTAAGAAAGAGATGCCTTACACAAATTTAAACAAATCAGGTGAGTGGGGCCCTTGGTTAGATACAGAAATCTTATATAAAAAACTCTATCCACAATTAAAAAACTATAAGTTAAATTTTTTAGTAAATGAATTCTTGGATCTAGAAAAAATTAAAAAAACCCTCGCATTGCATTCACCTAATTCAAACCCGGAGTTTCACCATCCATTGTTTGATGCAATGTGTAGTTTTTATTTAGCTAAAAGATTGTTGCGGGTAATAAACTTAAAGGCATTTATTATTTAAACTACTCAGTACTTGTATCTTTGATCTTTTCTTCACCGGAGTCTACTTTAATAACTTCAGGTTCGATGGATGTGCTTTCGTCACAAGAATTTTCTTCATTTAATTCTATGACCTCAGAAACACCCGTAAGTTCGTCCTTACCATCTAAATTGATTAATTTTACTCCCTTTGAGCCACGGTTTGTTTCTCGAATATTTAAAACAGGACAACGAACGGCCTGTCCGCGTGAGGTAATCATTAATATTTCACTGTCTTCTGCTACACTAAGGGCGGAGCAAACTGCATCTGTATTCATTGCGGTGACACCCTGGCCACCACGTTTTCTTGGTGTAACATCACCTAACTCGTCAGTGTTATTCCCACCGTTAGGAAGAAAAGATTCAAACCTAGTTCTTATGCCTAAACCATTACGACCAGCAATTAGTAGTAGCTTTTCATCTTCTACAACAAGCATACTAACAACTTCATCACTATCTTTTAAGCGTACCCCTCGAACGCCACGAGTAACACGCCCTTGATCTCGCAACTGGTCACAACTGAAACGTAAACCTTTTCCGTTTTTAGTTAAAAGTAGAAGATGATCATCAGCCGTTGCCCTCAGGGCTTGAAGCACGGTATCACCCTCGTCAATATTTATTCCAATTATTCCACCTTTACGATGATTTTTATATGCACTGATTCTCGTTTTCTTGACCACTCCTTTTTTTGTGCACAGCACAAGAGATTCCTCAGAATCAAAACTATCTATAGCGATGACAGCGTTGACAACCTCATCTTTTTGCATGTCCAGAAAATTTATAATGTTCCGTCCTTTTGATGTTCTACTGCCTTCTGGAATTTCATAAGCTTTTTCAACATAAACCCGACCATTGTTCATGAAGAACATCAATGTGTCATGAGCGTTACATGTTTTAAGAATGCTCACAGGGTCTTCTTTCTTTTGACCAGTCCCAATCACTCCCTTGCCACCCCTATTTTGTACGCGATATTCTTCAATTTGTGTGCGCTTAATAAAACCCGTGTCAGTTATTGTTACAACACAACCATCGTTTGGAATGAGGTCTTCCATTCGCACATCACCTTCAGCCTCAGTAATAATGGTTTTTCTTTCATCTGCATAACCATCTTTCAAGAGAAGAAGTTCTTCTTTGATGACAGAAAGTAATTTGAATTCATTCTCAATAATTTCTTTAAAACCTGTGATTTGCTCCATCAACTCAAGGTATTCAGCATCAATTTTCTCCCTCTCCATGCCAGTTAACTGATATAACCTTAGATCTAGTATCGCACTTGCTTGTCTTTCAGAGAGAGCATACTTTGCAATCAACCTACTTTTTGCTTCGTTTCTGTTAGCAGATGCCCGAATAATTTTAACAAATTCATCTAGGTTATCTAAGGCGATCTTATAGCCTTCCAATATATGAGCTCTTGCCTCAGCTTTACGAAGTCTAAATTTGGTTCTTCGCAGAATAACATCTCTACGATGCTCAACATAGCATTCAAGGGTTTCTTTAATGTTTAATTGTCTTGGTCGTAACTTATCTAGTGCCAATAATATTACGCCAAAACTGCTTTCAAGAGCAGTCATCTTGAAGAGTTTATTCATCGTAACTCTTTCGATTTCCCCCATCTTGAGTTCAACCACTATTCTTGTTGTTTCGGTTGATTCGTCACGTAAATCACTAACTCCATCTAGAATTTTATCTTTTACGAGATCAGCTATTCGCGTTACCAAAGTGGCTCTATTTACATTGTATGGAATTTGGGTTATGATAATTTGTTGTTTTCCCGAGGGTAAATCTTCAACATGCATAGAACCTCGCATCCTGACGATCCCGCGCCCTGTGTGCATGTAAGAGTTAATGCCTGATTTTCCAGAAATACTTCCACCTGTAGGAAAATCAGGCCCTGGAAGAATTTCCATAATTTCATCAATGGTAATGGATGGATTATCTATAAGCTGACATACTGCATCAATGAGTTCACCTAAATTATGTGGAGGAATATTTGTTGCCATACCTACAGCGATTCCTGTAGATCCATTCATTAGAAGTGTAGGAAGAGCAGAAGGCAGGACCGATGGTTCTGTTGAGCTTTCTTTATAATTAGGTATGAAATCTACAGTATCCTCATCAATATGCTTTAGGAGTTCTTCTGAAATTTTAGTCAACCTACACTCTGTGTATCTGTAGGCTGCTGCAGAATCACCATCGACAGACCCAAAATTCCCTTGGCCATCAACCAAAGGATAGCGCATGACCCAAGGCTGTGCCATTCTTACTAAAGTATCATAAACAGATCCATCTCCATGGGGGTGATAATTTTTGAGAACTTCCCCCACCACACCTGCGCATTTGTCGTAGGCTCTATTGTGCAACAATCCTTCTCGCAACATAGCGTACAGTACTCGCCTCTGCACAGGCTTTAGGCCATCTCTTACATCTGGCAATGCTCTGCTCACAATGACTGACATTGAATAGTCAATGTAGGCTGACTGCATTATCTCACTTATATTGCCCGATATTAAACCTTTGTTTTCGTCATTCATAATTTTAAGCGTCTATAAAGGAAACATTTAAGGCATTATCTTCAATAAATGCACGCCTAGGAGCAACCTCTTCCCCCATAAGCATGGTAAACATATTATCAGCTGCTATAGCGTCTGAAATTTCGACTTTAATCAAGCTACGAGTCGCTGGATCCATTGTAGTCTCAAACAATTGCTTTGGGTTCATTTCTCCTAAACCTTTATATCTTTGAATTTGGAGGCCCTTTCTGCCTAATTTGCGAATATTCTCCAGAAATCCTGAAATGCTGTTGATGGGTATACTTTCCGCATCAGGATCGTTAATAAAGTTGAGTCGAAAGTCATGATCTTCATTTTCACCAACAAATAACTCAAGAGTGGCTCCTAAATCCAAGGCTGAAGCAAGATGCTTCTCCAACTCAAAAGATTCATAAATCTCGTGGATAGAAATCCTTTGGGTTATGTTATTGTCACCATCTTCTAGTTGCCTTGAGATAATTTCCTTAGATTCTTCCTCTGTAATATTTTGCGACTGCATAAATCCAGCCTTTGCCTCAATATCTTTAAAAAATCTTATTTGCTCATCATTACCAGTTCTTATTCTTGCTAAAAACCTTGGCAGTTTTGCATTATCTGAATCGTATTGTTTAAGATATCTAGTCAGGGTGCAACCAAATCTATTAAGACCAGATCCGATTGTTTCTATTTTTAAAAATAAATCGGTTAAATTAATAATTTCAGTGGTCTCAAATATTTTTTTATCTTTAACCCTTTCTAGTAAAATATCTTCACAGCCAAGATCTATCAATATCTTACTTAGTTCGGCATCATCTTGGATATACTGCTCTGTTTTTCTGCGTTTTATTTTGTACAGGGGAGGGCGAGCTACATAAACATACCCGTTTTCAATAAGACCTTTCATTTGACGGAAAATAAAGGTTAGAAGAAGTGTCCTAATATGAGCACCATCTACATCAGCATCAGTCATAATAATAATTTTATGGTATCTGGCTTTTTGTGCGTCAAAAGATCCATCACCCTCATGATCACCGATCCCTGTCCCAACAGCAGTTATAAGGCTCCTGATTTCCGCATTATTCAGTACTTTATCCAGCCGGGCTTTTTCTACATTTAATAGTTTTCCTCTCAATGGAAGTATTGCCTGCGTTAACCTATCTCGACCCTGCTTGGCCGAACCACCGGCGGAGTCTCCTTCCACTATATACAGCTCACTTCTAGAAGGGTCTTTTTCGGCACAATCCGCAAGCTTCCCCGGTAAACCCCCTCCAG
>Ga0255752_10003304_pt1 | contig 16956 bp, 17 predicted proteins | sample 011ome_25_FD_179952 | JGI IMG/M metagenome (GOLD analysis project Ga0255752, IMG submission 179952) | Coastal salt marsh microbial communities from the Groves Creek Marsh, Skidaway Island, Georgia - 011512CT metaG (version 2) | ecosystem: Environmental > Aquatic > Marine > Intertidal zone >... | reverse complement strand
TGATTCCATTAACCAATCATATGCTAACTGGTTATCAACTCTCATCGTAAGACTCCCACATTTCTTTAGCCCATCCTTCTGCTTCATGAAGTTCTAATGCATCTTTTGGTCGACCAGTCATTTGTATATGTGATGTATTAAAAAGCGCTATCTTATAGTCGCTCTTCATTTCATTCTTTGGATTATTGTAATTATAATTATAAACAATGCCATCTTCCCATAATCCAAGATTATCCTTAGTCCAATGCCTATAGAACAAATACTTATCTAATGAGTTATACGTAAATGCAATCTTATCGATCTCTTTCACGGTATAGTCATACAACCACTTTCCTCGGTCTTGTGTCCAACATACAAATGAACTATTAATATGACACACAGCACCCCAACCAAACCTACGCATAGTTTCATCTATACTGTTCCAATGATTAAAAATGAAAGTTGGTTTTTCCAGATCACGAGTAACGTACTCTGTGATATCTCCATGTATTAATACATCTAAGTCAATCCACATGTTATGGTCTGCCATAGAGTGATTGAGGAGTACCAGTTTCTCTCTGGTGAAGATTCGATCTTTGGGGTACGGGAAAGGGTCAAACGTTTTATAATCGAGCGTCTTGATCTCTTTACGGAGTCCCGTTGCGTCATCAGTGATGCATGTGAAGTTAAATGGTACATTAATGTGCCTAAGCAGTGATCCGTATAATCGGTTCACATACTCCGGACCGTACTTAGTTCCCCATTTAAATGTAAATATTTCAAGCTTCATATGGTTTATATATAGAACTATGACAATACGTTTTGATGATATACCCTTTGATAAAATAGTTAAGTTCGGACAGGAAACGATGCTTGACAAAAACTTATTCAGTATCAGTTGGATACTTGGGCGATTCTGTAACTACAGTTGCAGTTACTGTTGGCCATATGCAAACAGTAAAACGCCTGACCACCAAGAGTTAAGTGTTTATCTAAACTCCATAGAACAAATTAAACTTCAAGCAAACGATAATGGATTCACTAACTTCCACTGGTCTTTCAGTGGTGGAGAACCTACTGCATACAAATACCTATTGTCACTTATAGAACGTGTCGGGTCAGACAGTATTCATATGACAACTAATCTTAGTCCAGGCAAGTCTTGGTGGGATAGATATCTTCAAACGAGTTCCGAGTGTAGACGCAGGACTATAACTGCAAGTTTTCATCACGAGTTTGCTGACGAGAATGAGTTTGCTGAAAAGATATTATATCTGATGGACAATGGAGTGTTCGTCACGATCAATCAGGTTATGGTTCCAGAATTGTTTGATGAGATATACTTCAGATGTCTTAGATTTGCTAACAAGGGTATCAACGTAACATTGAAACCTCAAAGTGACCCCACTGCAAGTCATGTAGTCGCCGGATATACTTCAGATCAATTGCAGATATTAAGAAATAATATGCACCAGTTCTTGGAAGATGAAGACTTGTTGCAAATCAGGTTGATAGACAACGAAAAGAAGGTATGGTTCTTGGATCAAGCTGAACGATTCAACTCTTTCGGGTTTAATAAATTTAAGGGGTGGATGTGTAATAGTGGGTATCAAGGGATCGTGATACGAAGTGATGAAGTGAAGAGGAGTTATAGTTGCTCCGATCCTATATTAGGAACTCTTTCTGGTGGATTTAAAATATTCAAGTCTCCTGTCATATGCACTACAAATAGTTGTCTTAGTAGTGCAGATAGTAAATTGCCAAAGGTTCGAAATGTATAGTTATAATGATATTCTTGATGTTCATTTTGAGGTGACGAGTAAATGTCAAGCACGTTGCCCAATGTGTATACGTAGGATTAATGGGGGTATGTTAAATCCATTCATCGAATTGAATGAAGTTTCTCTGGATACGTTTAAGAAATGGTTTCCTCACCAGTTCATAAAACAATTAAACAGTTTCTTTATGTGTGGGAACTATGGAGACCCAATAATTGCTAGAGACTCACTTCAGATTCTGCAATATATTCGAGAGCAGAATCCTTCAATACAGTTGAGTATGCATACCAATGGAAGTGCAAGATCTAAAGAGTGGTGGAAACACCTTGCATCGACAGATACTAGAGTTGTATTTGGTATAGATGGTCTTGCAGACACGCATTCCCTATACAGGATAGATACAGATTTTGATAAGATAATAGAAAACGCACAGGAGTTTATTAATTCTGGTGGACATGCTGAATGGAATATGTTGGTATTTAAACATAATGAACATCAGGTTGAAGATTGTCGTATTCTGTCAAGACAACTTGGGTTCAAAAACTTTCAAGTTAAACATACCACACGATTTCAGGGAGACTCTTTTCCTGTATTAGATGATAGTGGTAAGGTGACACATTACCTTGAAGCATCTGATAGGAGCGTAGAAATATTACAGAAGGTGAAGTTCGTTAAATCCCGTGGAGACATAAGTTGTAAAGCATCCAAGTGGAAACAGATATACGTTTCTACATCAGGTAATGTGACTCCTTGTTGTTGGACAGACGTTAAAGATAGGCCTCATAATAATCCTTCTCGATATGACTATATGAATAAGGTTGGGATATTCCCAAACCTTGAAGAATATACTCTGGAAAATATATTTGACTCTGGATACTTTGAGATGATAAGTGATACTTGGTTTAACGATCCTCTACATGAATGTTCTAGGCAGTGCGGTACATTTGATAAATTCGGAGAACAATTTATATGAGTAAGACCTTTTGTATGCATCCATTTACAGGACTAGCAACTAGAGAAGATGGTGCTATCAAAGTTTGTTGTAGAAGTCATCCTATAGCGTGGATTCAAGAAACCAGCATTGAAGATGCGTGGAACTGTGACTCTATGAAAGAATTGCGTCGTAAGGTTATGAACAACGAACGACCATCCGAATGTGCATCATGTTTCATGTTAGAAGATCAGGGTGTAGAGAGTTTACGTCAGAGACATATTAAAACAGAATATCCTGATAGTCGTACCGCATTATTCCCAAATGCACTTGATCACCTTGATGTAGAAGATTATTCTATGACAGAATCTATGTCGGTCATAGAGTTGAAACTAAACAATCTGTGCAATTTAAAGTGTAGGATGTGTAACCCATTGGACAGTACCAGCTGGCAAGACTGGGATCAGGTTTCTGAATACTATGTAAGGGAAAATAACTTCCTGATTCCCACTATTCAAAAACTGGTTAAAAAACCTGGACAGTACATCGGACCATTTGAAGATAAGGAAAAATGGTGGGATAGTTTTGAGCGTATCATACCACATCTGCGTAGAATTGAGTTTGCCGGTGGAGAACCACTCATGGATCCTCATCACTACAAAGTGCTGGATATGCTCAAACCATACGGTAAACAAATTGATCTGAAGTATGCTACCAATGGTACTACGCTTGGTATCAGTAAGGGTAGAACGATCCATGAATACTGGCCAAGTTTCAAATCCATTGTAGTTAATGTGAGTATAGATGGTATCCATGATGTGTATAATCATATTAGAAGTAACGGAGACTTCAGTGTAATAAGACAGAATATCAAAGAAATGAAGAGTATACCGAATGTCAGTCGTATTGTCGGTGCGCTAACTACTCAAGCTGGAAACGCACTTCAACTTGCAGATTGCGCAAGATACTTTATTGAAGAACTTGAAATATACTTTTATACTCACCGAGTAAGTTATCCAAGGGTATTGTCTGCTCAGGTATTGCCGAGACCTCTGAAGATAATTGCTATAGAACGCCTGATGGAATTGCGAGATAACATTGATATGATAGATGGAATTGAACGACTTCCTATGGCTAGAGAAGTATTGCTACAACAGATTAAGGATAATATTAATTATCTAAATGGCCGCGATCAGAGTGATCTGTGGAAAGATTATCTAGAATTTAATTATAGACTTGATAGCAGCAGAAACAGTAAATCTATATTAGAAGTAGTTCCTGAGTTTAAGGAATACTCTTAATCGGAATTAGTTTTCTACTGACAGTGATGTCGGATGCGCAGAAACACCCTTCGTATGGGCATATGATAGGGAGCATATTCTGCTGATAGAATTCTCCTATACGCCAGTTACCCAACACTGAACCAGCTTTACACGAACTTCCCCTGACAATAGAACCATCTACTTTGAAAGTCTGCTTCTCTACCCCAATAGAGCAGGACCAACCCTTCCAGTGAGTTTCTCCGGATACAATTAATTTCATTGGTTCTAAGTAATGATCTTCTGTACCATCCTGTTGAATACCGAGAAATTTACTGTATGTGTCTAAGTCAATCTTGTCGAGGTTTTTTGATATCATGGAAGAGTTTATCCAGTCAAGTTGCTCCTGAGTATAATGGACTAATCCTATAGAACTAGATGCTCTATCATCAATTGGTTTTGCGATGATAAGAGTTGCATCATCGCAGTTATCTGCTATTTGTTCGTATGCGTACATAGACTCTCGAAATGTATTCGGAGGAGCTAATACAAACACAAAGTTGACTAGACTTGAACTTGAATTTACCGATGCGATGAACCGATCAAGATTTGCATGGAACGGTAGCATGTGGTAACTGAATTGAATTCTGTCAAACAGCTTACCATTCTTTTCCCAATATGATTCTGGCATAATACCGTTGGTCAATAACTTGACTACACATCCAGGAGTTTCTTCTCTTAACATAAACACAAATTCAGGAAACTGTTTCCATAGGGTGAGTTCCCCGCCAGATAGAGCATACGTAATCCTCTTGCCTGGATTGGCGCTCACCAATTGGTTTATGGTAACTCTGACCGATTCTATATCTGGCCAAGAATACTTTCCATTCTTAGATGCTGGTGAACAATAACTACAATCGTAATTGCATATACTGGATACCGTCCAGTCTATTACTAGGTTATCAACATCTCCAATAAATTCTATATATTTCATATGGGTATATATATTCTCATGCATAAAGTAAATAGTAGATGGGACCACCAAGACTCTCTGAAAGTTGAGTGGAACGTCGGCAAGCGTTGTAATATGGACTGCTCATATTGTCCATCATTCATTCACGATAACTTCAGTCCACATACAGATATCAATGTTCTCAAGGGTACTGTAGACTCGCTTATTGATATAGGAAAACCTTTGCGTATAAGCATGACCGGCGGAGAACCGACCATACATCCTCGGATAGAAGAACTGTTGGAGCATATGTATCTATCCAGAGTGTCTAGGGTCAATATAACAACTAATGGAACTAGAACAGTTGATTGGTATAAAGACCAGCCGGTATCGCAATATGTCTTTAGTCTTCACTTTGAGTTTGAAGATTGGTCTAAGATAGTAGATAAGATAATAAAATTAAAGTCTGTATGGGATAATGATATGCTAGTACATGTTATGGCACATCAAGACTATATGGATAGGGTGCGATATGCGTCAGCTCGGTTTGAAGAAGCGACTGTACCATATGTAGTTAGGCGTGTCAGATGGAACGATGTTATAAACGATAGAGACTCTTTCAACGATTCTAAATATGCCGGACAAGACTTGGAGTGGGTATTATCTAAAGAAGCTACTGTTAAACCTAATGTGGTCATAGATGATGAAAAGCTTTATCATGCAAATGATATTATTAAGCTACATTTGAATAAATATAAGGGGTGGCAGTGCAATATTGGTATAGAAAGTTTGATGATCAATTGGGATGGTGAAGTACATCGTGCAACATGCCGGGTCGGCGGATCTCTCGGGAACATTTATAAAAATACGTTTATTCGACCAACGAATCGTATAACATGTTCTAGAGAATCCTGTACATGTGCTGCGGATATTCCGATAACAAAATACTTAGGTGTTAGAAAATGAAAGAAATATTACTAGAGAAGACTAAATCATGGACGTATGACAATGCGTTAAATTTCCATGGCGGATCAAAACTTTTTAATGATTATATTTGGGAGTGGTCTGAAGATGGAGGTGGAGTATATCTAATTCGTGAACATGGATCTTTTTACTTAGACAATCGTACTGGATGTGTTCATAGATTACATACTAGATTTAATGTAAATGATTATGCGGTACTATCAAAATTAGCAAATTTTTTCCACGACGATGTTCGATTCGATAACCCGATCGAACATGCATGGTATTCAGATGAGAAGAAAACTGTATGGGAATATACTGTTTATAGGCGCCCGAACAAAGAACTAGGATATCCTTTCCTCATGAATATAACTCGTGACAATGTTCATGAATTGCTTATAAAATATATTGCATTGACTCGAGATACTATCGATCTTTTCATCGACTTGGGCCTAGAAAATAATTTTCCTATCGTCGGCCTTACTTTAGTGCATCTTAACACAGATTCGATCGGACCATTCTGGATGAATCTGAAAACATTTGAAATGGGGTATGATGACCTAATTAATAAAAATTTAAAAGAATTCCGGAGAGATTTAAATTCATTATCTAGTGTATTAAATATGGATCTGTCTTCATACATAACTACTGCGGAGGAATCATGGCAATCAATTACATAAGACCTTTCGATTATATAATCGAAGACTCTGGAGAAGTTGTTAAGGAAGGGACCATTCCTATATGCTTCTTTTACCTCATACTACATAAACAATCTGAGTCAGATAATAGAGTTATTAAATTTCCAGAGTTTGGACAAGAAGTACCTGTAAGTGGAATCTAGGCTAGATGATCTAACTCCGGAAACACTTCTTTGAATTTAGTGTTTCTAATAGAATCCATCGTTGATATATACTCTCGGAACGCTGGTAGTAAGTGACTATCATCTTTACTATCCATAAAATCTAATACTCCCTGCCAGCGTTTCCATCCATAGTGATCGATATTCCAGAAACTGTCATCTTGCCGATAGTTCTCAAATAACCATTCTTTAAACTCGGCGAATAGTTCACGCACCTCTTGTTTATCGAACTCTGGTAAGCACCTGATGCTAAGGTAAGTCGGAATATACAGAAGGTGCATATTGACTATACCGCCGCCTGGAGGTATTCCATATCTACGTGTTGATAGGTTGATCTTTCTAAAGTTCTGTTGAATTTTCCACTTTGCAAATTCTGTTAGATGTTTGATATTCAATATCTGTATCGCAGTAGCAATACTCACTTCAATATTGTCTGGAGTATTATCTAGCATATGAAGGTTTTTGGTTATAGTGTCCCAGTCACTAGGGAATCTGATGTAGTGATTTCGTTCTCCAACTGCATCCAGACTAAATCCAACTTTAACTATCTTGAATTTAGACCAGAGTTCGATCATATCTTCTTTGATCAACAGTCCGTTGGTATTGTATCTAATTAGAATCTTGTCTGCATACCCCTGACGTATAATTTCTTCAAGAAACTTTCTATGTTCCTTGATCATCAACGGCTCTCCCCCAGCAAAGTATACTTCCCTTAGATTGGGGATTTGTTTATACATCTCTTCCCAGAATTCTGGATTTTCATGCCAGGAGTTGTTAAATGACCTTTCGTCCCACGATAATGATTTTTTCAGTGCTCCGTGTTTGAATATAGGAATAACTTTTTTATAGTCTTGAACCCACCGTGAACTATCGTGAGGACTGCACATAATACATTTAATATTACATGTGTGTCCTAGTCGCAAATCAAGATAAGTCAACTTCTCGGGAACAGTTCCATCTTCTTGAGTATTAGATATCAACTCTGGTATATCTATCTCATCAGACCAAGAATACGTTTCCCAAACTCTCTTACTACTTACACCGTGACTTTCTTCATCAAAACACTTCGTACAACTTGCAGGAATTTTACCTTCTAGCATAGTAGTGCGCACAGATTTCATATAAGAATTATTCCAAGCGCTCATAGGAGTTTCTTTGCCGAAGTTAGCTGGTACTCCATTCTCATTTTTCACCAAACCGATTCCATGATCTTTACCAGCCCCGCTGGCGTTTGCAGAACAACATAGTCGCATGTCTCCGTTAGGACGTGTCGCAAAGTGTATCCACGGTAGCACGCAGAAGGTATCTGTCTTAGATACTTCTGAGATCTTTCTCTGAGCATCACCTAATCCGGTGCCTTCGGGGTTAATCCAATGTGTCATATTAATAATTGAGTTGAAGTTATTACCTATATATGTGTATGCTAGTAACGAAAACAAATATCCAAGTTGACCTGAAGAAACTTCAAGAGGACTATATTAAAAATATAGATTCTTGGCCTAAGCATAAGAATAGAATCTCAATAAACAATCATGATGGTATTGATGAGTATGTTAAGAATAATGGTCAGAGATTAATATACACAGAGTTCAATTATATGAACACCATATTCAAAGATACTATCTGGGAAGAAACTCTCAGACTATTTCCTGGAAAGATAGGTCGTGCAAGAATCATGATTATGGATCATGAAAAGTTGTTAACCAAACACCGAGACCTTGAAGCTAGGTGGCACGTAGCATTGTTTACAGATCCTAGTTGCGTAATTTATGATTTCGAATCTGGTATGGGAAAGCATATTCCTGCAGACGGTTATATATACAAATTAGATGGACGCCGATTACATACAGCTTTTAATAGTAGTAATAATTTTCAGCGTGTTCACTTGGTGGTGTGTGAGTATGTATAAAAGCATATTCAAGATAAACTACGATATTTCTAAGATAGCTAATATCGGAAAAGAAGTACCTTGGCAAGAACAATGTATGTTCACTGAACTGATGAAGATATATCTACCTAAACATATCAAGCGGATTATGCCTAAAGACAATCAAATCATATTAGAATGGGATGAAGAAGACTCTTTTAAAAGATTCATCCAAGAGGATTTATACTTTAATATACTTAAAGTTCTATCCAGATATGACGTTTATATAGAGTGGAGTTAACACTTATATCCGATAATCATATATCGATTATATAGTGGGAGTTCTAGTTCCCCAGACCACACCACATCAATTCCACATTGTTCCTTGAATTCTTCAAGTGAATTGGCGATGTGGATATGCTCTTCTATCTGATAGTTGTTACTTTGCAGGACTATCATGCTATCTCCAGCGATCTTACTCAACCATTGTTGATACTGATCCTGAGTTATGTGTTCGCATGATGTATTGATCACAATGTCTGCTAAACTCGGCATTACACACATGTCAGCAGTGATAGCTTTAAACCTACCTTCTAGGACCTCGACACGATTGACTTCCTTCGCAACAGATTCGCAATTAGGATCGATATCAATACTGCATATAGTATTCACATCCATCGAACTTTGAAACAACATGCTTGCTAGTACACCATTCCATCCTCCGAATATATCAATACTCACTTGAGAATCGGTCGCTAGTGGAGTGAGTTTTTCTATCAACCATTCTTTACTTTTCATTTGACCACGCCAAAATGAGTCCATCACACGTTTCGGGTCGTCACTAATTCTTATCGCATTTATCCAATAATGTAAGTGTTCTAGATCTATATACATAGAATTTTTTTATAAATATGTCAATACGATATTATATATGCAATGGTGGTTACTATGGTTTCCAATTTGTATAAATAATAATGGAACTATATTAAACTGGAGTGTTTCTTAAATGGCGGTTTATGCTAACTTATTTGTAGATCAGGGCACTGACTTCATGTCTACTATTAACTTAGAAGGCGGAACTGGAGCAGCTTATGGGCTAGAAGGATATACTATTCGTGCTCAGATGAGAAAAACGTATACTTCTTCTAGATTTGTTCAGTTTGAAGCGAATATAACAGAACCCCTATTGGGTATCTGTCAAATTGAACTAAGCGCTGAACAGACTTCTCAATTAAAGCCTGGAAGATATGTATATGACGTTGAAGTAATTTCTCCAGACACAGTTGTGTATAGAGTGGTAGAGGGACAGATAGATGTCGCTCCACGAGTAACAAGACCTTCTTAATCAGAATAAATAAGAAAGAGTAGATGCATCATGGCAGATAGAATTATCGCTAAAATCATCACGAATCCTGCAATTCAAAGCAGAACTTTCGTACCGAGAAATATTCAAGCGACAAGTATTGGTATTAGTGGTGGAATTGCGATGGCAGACTTATCTGACGTCTATATCCCAGAAGCTAATAAAGTAACTGGAGCTTTAATGACATATGATGCTGAGACAGGCGGTTTTGTTGTATTATCTGAAATCTCAAGCCCGAATCTAAAATTAACCGGAGGAGCATTCTAAATGAGTGGAACCGTAATTAAATTAAAATATAGTGAAGTCAACTCACAACCAGCAGATGACTCATTAGCTCATGCCGAACCGGCGTATTCATACCTATCTGGCAGACTATGGATCGGTAAAAACAATGGTTCTGACGTCATCGAAGCTAAGCAGATCGGTGGTGAATACTTCACCGCTCTACTAGATCATACCGGCGGTACTAACCAAGCACTTGTAGATAATACAGTATCAGCACTATTAACTGATACCGAAGGTTATGTTGACGAATTATTAACAGAAGCACTTACTATCGGCACCTCCGGCGGTGCTGGTATTCGTATCACTAGTATTGTTACCGACCTTAATGGAACAGTATCTAACGTACAATTACCGACAGCATCAGCAGTAAAAAGTTACGTTGATGCTCAGCTAGGTTCTACGTCTTTAACAGACCTTGATGACGTTACTCTAGGTACTCTCTCTAACGCTCAAATCCTAGTATATAATAACTCGACTGGTCAATGGGCGAATAAGTCTATCACTGGCGATGCGACGATCTCAAATGGCGGAACATTAACATTATCGAATTCTGGAGTCACTGCTGATACATATGGTAGTGCTAGTTCAATTCCAGTATTTACGTTAGATGCTAAAGGTCGTGTCACTAATGCGTCTGAGGTCACTGTAGCGACTACGTTGAATGTTCGTGGTGATGACGTTGTAGATGCAAGTGCAACTCCAGTAGATCTACTAACAGATACTCTAAAAATCTTAGGTGGTGTTGGACTATCAACAACCACTTCATCAGATACAATTACAGTCGCTCTAGACAATACTGATGTAACTGCTGATACATACGGTTCTACGACAGAAATCCCAGTAATCACCGTTGATGCACAAGGTAGAATTACTGCCGCTAGTACAGCTTCTGTAGCAACTACGTTATCAATTGATAGTGGTTCAGGTTCTGGAGATAGTGGTTCTTCAACCGTAGATCTACTATCAGATGTTCTAGTATTCAGTGGCGACGAAGATGTTGCAGTAACTATCACTGAAGATAATATAGCGGTATCGTTGAGAAATACTGACGTATCTCCTGGAACATATGGTTCTGCTTCACTAGTTCCTACATTTACAGTCGATGCTAACGGTCGTATTACTTCAGCATCAACATCTTTCGTATCTACGAACGTATCTATCGCTGGTGATACTGGAAGTGGTAGTGTTACCACCGGCACGGCATTAAATATTGTCGGTGGAACTGGAATCGAAACCGCATTCGTAGATTCTAACGACACATTAACCATTACCCTTTCGGACATCGCTGGCCTAACCGCACAACAATACGGTAGTGCTACACAGATTCCTCAATTAACTGTTGATCTACAAGGTAGAATTACTGCTATCAGTAGTTTAGCTATCAACGCTAACTCTTTTGGAACAATATCTGTAACAGATACCGATAGTGGATTCTCATGGGCGGATACAGGATCTACCGTTGCGACTAGTAACGCAGCAACCCTTACATACGTTTCTGGAAATGGTATCGACATTGATGTCGACTCTGGTAGCGATGCGATTCGAATTGAGAATACTGGTGTCGTAACTCTAGGTGGTACAAACCATATATCAGTTTCTAATACTGGAACTGCATATACAGTCACTTCTGACGGAACTGCGGTCAACACAGTTAGCACACTAGTTGCTCGCGATGCTAGTGGAGACTTCGCTGCTAGTAAGGCTACTCTAACTGAGTTGCAGGTTGATGACATTAACATCAACGGTCATATTATTTCGTCGACCACGACTGATCAGAATATTCAGTTGTCTCCAGATGGAGTCGGTATTGTTGAGATTACTAGTGATACCAATGTCACCGGAAGTCTTACGATCACCGGAGACCTCACTGTCTCAGGAACATCTACTCAGATTAACGTCTCAGAGTTGGTTGTCGAAGATCCGATTATCTACTTGGCTAGTTCGGTTGCCGGAACAGAATCATCTACCGACGTCGGTTTCGTTGCAAACATAGTTGATGGTGGAGTATACGGACACTCTGGTTTGGTTCGCCATAAGGCAGACGGTGTATGGTATCTATTTGATGGATATACTGAAGAAGTAGATGAGAACGGTAACGTTATCGATCCTACTCATGCGTCGTTCCAGATTGCATCTCTTAATGCCAACGTCGTCGGTGCTCTTACTGGTACTGCAGATGTAGCTACTAAACTTGAAATCGCTCGTGCTATCAAACTGACTGGAGACATTGTCGGCAACTTTGACGGTAATGTTACATTCGATGGTAGTGGTGATATCACAATTACTACTACGATTCAAGAGAATTCAGTCGCTCTAGGAACAGATACTACTGGAAATTATGTTGCTACGATCGCATCCGAAAACGGTGGATTGGTCGTAAGTAACTCTGGTACAGAAACTGCTGCTGTTACAATTGAACTAGATGTAACAGATTCACTATTCGTCGAAGGTGCTCAAGATGCTGTCGGCGCAATGTTGGTCGGTACATATAGCAACATCAGTATTTCATACGATGATGCAAATAATGTAATTAATGCTTCAGTTCCTACTGCATCAACTACTGTTAGGGGTGTGGCATCATTTAGTTCTTCAAACTTTGCAGTCAGTGCTGGCGGCGAAGTAAGTATCATCGTAATTGATGGAGGTACTTTCTAAAATATAGTACTTGCAAAAATCCCTATATATTATGTAAATTGTTAAAAACCTCCCCTCTTTAGGGGAGTTCTATTAAAAGGTCTTTACCTGATGACAACGAATATTATACACAAGAAGTCTTCCGTAGCTGGGAAGTCTCCTCTTGTCGGTCAACTCCAATATGGAGAATTGGCTTTAAACACCTACGATGGTGTCATATATTTAAAGCGTAACCAAGGCGTAGATGATGAATTGATGACGATCGGTCAAGTGACCGAAGATAATCTTGAAGTCGACACTAATGGTTATATTAACTCATCAGGTACAGTTCTTTCCGAAGTTCTTGCAGACTTAGATTCTGCAATCACATCAGCTCAAGCAGTAGTAGTTGACCCGAATACGATTCTCGGCGATGGTACTGCACAAAACCCCTTCACAGTAACACTAGAATCCGTCCTCGCCGGAGGAAATTCTACGTCCTCAAACCTAGTCGTCAATGATTTAACAGTTAATGGATCGTTAAATGTAACTGGACTATCAGTAACAGAACTTAATGGTGCAACCCTAGACGACATCATTGCACTCAGTATAGCTTTAGGATGAACTAAAAATGGCAAACGCTTTTAAACTTAAAACATTTAATGGGGCCACTACCCCAGCTAATCAACCGATGCAGGTCTATCTGACACCATCTGCTACTACCGCAGTTGTCGTCGGATTGACTATAAGTAATACGTCGTCATCGATCGTGTTTATTAATATCAAGATTGATAACGCAGACGGTGATCAGGTTTTCTTGGTTAAAGGTGCGCCGGTGGCGACTGGTGGTTCGATCGAAATCATGGCAGGAAATAAAATAACATTGGAGACTGGAGATGCTATCCTAGTATATTCAGACTTACCAAATTCAGTAGACACAATCGTTAGCGTAATGGAGCAGTCATAATATGGCACAATATATCGGTAATACCCCATCGTCAACTCTATTACAAGTTCGACGCCAGACTTATACCTTTACGGCATCTGCCGGACAAGATACATTCACTGGGTCGGATGGATATAGTAATGTATTAGTTACTCCTTCAGCTGCGCAAGTACTGATCTATATTAATGGTGCTCTATTAGAGGTTCATCAGTATAGTGTAAATGTCGATGAAGTAGTTCTTAATACACCACTGTCTGGCGGTGAAGAAGTCGTTATCTTCACCGAACTAGAAGCTGCACTAATCAACACATATACGATCGCTGAAACTAACTCGGCGATCACAACTGCTACTAATAACATTCCATTAGAGCAGATCACCAATGTCGACTTGGAAACCAACGGTCAACAGATTGGACAGACTATTATTTGGGATGGAACTAATTTTGTTCCTGGAGACCTTTTCAGTCAGACCGACTTTGATAATGCGTTTGCTGCAAAATATACAACAGATCTTGCAGAAGGATCTAACTTATACTATACGGATGCAAGGGTCGGAACATATCTAACTGCTAATAGTTACGCAACTGAGACGTTTGTAACAACTTCTATTAGTACCGCTGTATCTAACTTAATCGATACTGCTCCAGAGACATTAGATACGTTGAATGAACTTGCCGCTGCATTGGGCGACGATCCTAATTTTGCGACAACGATTACTACGTCAATTGGAACAAAACTTGCGACTGCAGATTTCACATCTACTGCTGATACGTGGTTGGCGACGAAAACAACTTCTGATCTTACAGAAGGCACTAACCTATATTATACTGATGTAAGAGCGCAGGCAGCTATCTCAACAGATGCAACATTATCATATTCTAATGGTGTAGTTTCTATGCCTTTATCTGGCGTTACTGCTGGGGAATATGGTTCTGCTAGTACGGTTCCTGTCATCACAGTTGACGCTCAGGGTCGGATCACATCAGCATCTACGACAAACGTCGCTGGAGTTAGTGGGTTCTCATATACTCCGTCAACTAACACATATACAATCACCACATCAGCAGGAACTAGTTTTGATGCTACTGGTGACTTGACTTCATTCGATACTGGTGATCTAACAGAAGGTACTAATCTATACTATACTGATGCTCGTGCAGATGCACGAATTGGATTGGCATCTATTGATGATCTATCTGATGTAGATACAACCACAGCGACGCCTTCTTCAGGTGATGCATTGGTATGGAATGGTTCAAGTTGGACACCAAGTGCCCCATTTAGCCAGTCTGACTTTGATACGGCATTCAGTGCAAAGGACACAGATGATCTATCTGAAGGTTCCACAAACCTTTATTATACAGACACAAGAGTTGGTGATTATCTAACCAACAATGGATATGATACTGCTGCAAACATTGTAGCATCAATTGTAGATACTGCTCCTACTACATTAGACACTCTAAACGAACTTGCTGCTGCATTGGGAGACGATCCTAACTTCGCTACGACAGTAACTAATGCTATCGGACTAAAGGCGAACACTGCTGACCTTGGAACCGCAGCTGCTGAAAACGTCGAGTATTTCGCCACGGCTGCTCAAGGTGCATTAGCAGATACAGCATTGCAATCTGTCGCTTTCGCCGATCTTACAACGACTCCAACCACATTGGCTGGTTACGGCATTACTGATGCTCCTGCCGTTCTAACAGATCTTGGTATCGTAGATGGAACAATCGGACAAATTCTAACGACTGATGGTGCTGGTGGTTTCACATTCGAAGATGCGGCTGAACCTTTAGTAGTTTCAGGTACTGCACCATCATCTCCAGAAGAAGGCGCATTGTGGTTTGATAATGTCACCACTGGTCAACTCTACGCATACGTAGGCACTTCATGGTTGTCAACCGCCGGTCTAACCACATTGAACTTCTCAAGTGTCGGCGATCTATCTGACGTAGATATTACAACAACAGCACCAACTGCAGGACAAGCATTAGTTTGGGATGCAGTAAATTCTAAATTTATTCCAGGAGAGTCTTTCAGTCAATCTGATTTTAATACTGCATTCGCAGCTAATAGTACAGATGACTTGTCTGAAGGCGCAACTAATCTATACTATACGGATGCTCGTGCGGATGCTAGAATCGCTCTTGCATCTAGTAACTATGCAACCGCCGCTCAAGGTGCTTTGGCAGACACTGCATTACAGTCTGTCGCATTTGCTGATCTAACGAGTACTCCAACCACATTGACTGGATATGGTATTACCGATGCTGCAACATCAGCACAAGGTGCTTTGGCAGATACCGCACTGCAATCAGTTGCCTTCGCCGACCTTACATCAACACCAACCACATTGGCTGGTTACGGCATTACTGATGCTGCAACATCAGCACAAGGTGCTTTGGCAGATACCGCACTGCAAGCCGCTGATCTTAATGGATACGCAACAGAAACATATGTTGGTACAGCGATTTCTAACTTAATCGACACTGCTCCAACAACTTTAGACACATTGAATGAACTTGCCGCTGCATTGGGCGACGATCCTAATTTCGCCACGACGGTAACTAATTCTATCGGACTAAAAGCGAACACAGCTGATCTGGGTACTGCTGCATATGAGGATGTTGGATACTTCGCTACTGCCGCACAAGGTGCTTTGGCGGATAGTGCATTGCAATCTGTCGCTTTCGCAGACCTCACTTCAACCCCAACGACAATTTCCGGATATGGTATCACTGATGCATTTGATGGTGCATATTCAAGTCTAACAGGGACTCCAACCACGCTCGCAGGATATGGTATCACTGATGCTCCAGCATCATTGACTGATCTTGGAATCACAGATGGTACTATTGGTCAGATCCTCACCACTGATGGTGCTGGTGGATTTACATTCGAAGATGCTGCGGAACCTCTCGTTGTATCTGGAACCGCTCCTGCATCACCAGAAGAAGGTGCATTGTGGTTTGATAATGTAACAACAGGTCAACTATATGCGTATGTCGGAACCTCTTGGGTATCTACAGCTGGTCTAAGTACATTAGAGTTCTCAAGTGTTGGCGACTTATCAGATGTTGATCTTGCGACCAATGCTCCTACTGACGGACAGGCTTTGGTCTGGGATAATGCTAGTAGTACTTTTATTCCTGGAG
>Ga0255752_10003300_pt1 | contig 16976 bp, 16 predicted proteins | sample 011ome_25_FD_179952 | JGI IMG/M metagenome (GOLD analysis project Ga0255752, IMG submission 179952) | Coastal salt marsh microbial communities from the Groves Creek Marsh, Skidaway Island, Georgia - 011512CT metaG (version 2) | ecosystem: Environmental > Aquatic > Marine > Intertidal zone >... | reverse complement strand
TTTGTTATAACTCTTCCTGAGTTTATGAGAAGAATGAAAGAGATGCAACAAAGTGGAGGAAATGGAATGTTTGGAAATATGCCTGAAATTTACAACCTAATTGTTAATGTAAATAATCCAATTTGCACTGAAATATTAAATTCTAAAAGTAAAGCTAAAAAAGAGAGACTAATTAATCAGTCGCTAGATTTAGCAAAACTTTCTCAAAACCTTCTCAAAGGAGAGGAATTAACATCTTTTATTAAAAGAAGTTTAGATCTCATTAAATAAATGAAAAAATTAAACTTATTTCTTATTAGTTTCTTTTACATTTTAAATGGTATTTTTCATTTTATGTTTACTGAATCTTATCTACCTATTATGCCAGATTTCCTACCTTTTCATTGGGAATTAATTTTGATTTCAGGTGTTTTAGAATTTTTATTTGGAATTGGTGTCATTTTTGAAAAATACAGAAATATTGCTCTAAGTGGAATAATTGTTATTCTAATATTATTTATGTCAGTTCATCTGAATATGCTTATTCCTGAAAATAGTTTAGGCTACAGTTATTCACTTTTGATAATTAGAGCTTTATTCCAATTTGTTCTGATTTATTGGGCATGGATGAATAGGTTAAAAACTACTGCTATTTAAATTTTTTGTAAACTTGTTTATTAAATAAAATTTTTTGAAAAAAATAATCTTTGTTTTGACCTTTTTTTTGTTGTTGGGATGCAAAAACAACATCAATAAAAACATGAATGTTAACATTAATATTAAAAACTTTAAAAAAGGTCATGTTTACTTACAGAAAGTTACTGATTCAGCCATAGTAAATATTGATTCTATTTTTGTAAAAAACGAAGAGCCAATAATTTTTGAATATGATATTGACTCTCCTGAGCTTTTTTACGTTAACCTTGACATATCAAAATTAGACAACAGAATTGAGTTTTTTGGAGAAAAAGGTAATATAACTATCGACACTTCCTTGGAAAAGTTTAATTCAGATTTTAAAATAAATGGATCATATAATGATTCTATTTACAGGGAATATTTAAAAATCATCAAACAATTCAATAATAAAAAACTTGACCTTATAGAACTTTCGTTTAACCTATCAAAAGCTAATCAAGTTGACAGCTTGGTAAAAGTTCAAAAAAATCTTGAAACTTTAAACAAAAGCCAGTATCTATATAATTTGAACTATGTAGTTTCTAACGGAGATAGATTTATTTCTCCACTAATAGCAATTAATGAATTTTCACAAGCTAGCAAAGTTATAAAAGATACTATTCGAAAATCTATGTCCAAGGAAGTTCAAGAATCTATGTACGGAAAAATTTTTGAAAAATTAGTCGAAAAAACTAAAGTGAATTAAATTTTTTAACGAGTTTGAGCGTTACTTCAGTTAGCTCAAAGCTCAAAGCCTTAAAATATTTATTCTTATTTTCTATGTCCTTTTTGTGAATTTTTTTTATAAAATCATCAAAAGTATCAAAACATTCATCAATTAATTTTTCACTTTTTTTTAAGTCTACATCAGAATTTTCTAATTGCCAAAGATTGATATTTTGAATAATTTCTCCAATTATATTATTTAAATCCTTTTTTAAATTTTTTATACTAGCCATAATATTAATTTAATTTCCAGAATATTTAACAAAATTTCTGGGAGTTTCATAAAGTGTAACTGCTATGTCCTTGTCTTTTGAAATTTTTTTTCTCATGATATCCCAAATAAAAATACATATATTTTCAGCAGTAGGAATGACTTTTTTGAAATATGGCACATCAAGGTTTAAATTTTTATGATCAAGGACTTCTTCAATTTCTTCTTTAATAATATCTTTTAAAACTTTAAGATCTATTACAATTCCTGTTGTCTTATCAACATTTCCAATAACATCAACCACTAACTCATAATTATGACCATGGTAATTTTCATTACAACATTTTCCAAAAACTTTATTGTTTTTTTCTTCAGACCAATCTTCGACATAAAGACGATGAGCCGCATTAAAATGGGCTTTTCTACTAACTGTTACTTTCATTTTTAATTTTATTATAAAATTCTTCAAAAATTATTTTAAACCAAGCAGTGTAATTTATTGGATTATTAATCAAATCACTTTTTAAAAAATCAATATCTTGCCATTTCCAATCTGAAACTTCATCATGATTTATATTTGGTTCTCCATCAAATTTTCCAAAAACAACGTGATCAAATTCATGTTCAGTTAAGCCATTATCAAATTTTGCTTTATAAATAAATGATAATAATGGTTTTAATTTTGCTTTTATTCCCATTTCTTCATACAGACGTCTATTAGCTGCTACCATTATTGATTCACGGTCTCTAGGATGACTACAGCAAGTATTGGTCCAAAGACCTGGTGAATGATATTTATTTAACGCTCTTCTCTGAATTAATAGTTGATTTGAATCATTAATCAAAAAAACTGAAAAGGCTCTATGTAAAAGACCCTTCTCATGAGCTCTAATTTTTTCCATTAGACCTAAGGGATTATCATATTCATCAACAAGAATAACCATCTCTTTATTCACATTTTAAAGTTACACATTTTAAAAAAATAGAAACATATTATTTGAAAAACAATGGTATTTTTGAAACAAATGTAATTATGAATTTTTTAGAAGAAATTAATAGAAGGAGAACTTTTGGAATCGTATCACATCCTGATGCTGGAAAAACTACACTTACTGAAAAACTTCTTCTATTTGGTGGAGCTATTCAAGAAGCGGGCGCTGTAAAGTCACAAAAGATAAAAAAATCAGCTACTAGTGATTTTATGGAAATTGAAAAACAAAGAGGAATTTCTGTTTCTACATCAGTTTTAGCTTTCAATTACAGAGATATTAAAATCAATATTTTAGATACACCAGGACATAAAGATTTTGCAGAAGATACTTATAGAACCTTAACTGCTGTAGATAGTGTAATTGTTGTTATTGATGTTGCTAAGGGAGTTGAGGAACAAACTGAAAAACTAGTAGAAGTTTGCAGGATGAGAAAAATACCAATTATTGTATTTATTAATAAACTTGATAGAGAAGGAAAGGATGGTTTTGATCTTTTAGATGAAGTAGAAAAAAAACTAAATTTCAAAGTATGCCCTTTAAGTTTTCCAATAGGAATGGGGTATGATTTTCAAGGGGTATACAATCTCTGGGAAAAAAATATAATGTTGTTTAAAGAAGAAAATAAACAAAAAATCTCTGAATCAATTAAAATAAACAATATTGATGACCCTAAAGTAAAGGAGTTAGTTGGTGAAAATGCTGCTAATAAACTGGTTGAAGAAATTGAGATTATTAATGAAGTATACCCTAACTTTTCTGAGGATGACTATTTAAATTGTAAGCAGCAACCTGTTTTTTTTGGATCAGCTTTGAACAATTTTGGTGTTAAAGAGCTACTAGATTGTTTCATTTCAGTTGCACCACCTCCAACAAGGAAAAATAGTGATGAGCGAATTGTTGAACCCAATGAAAATAAATTTACAGGCTTTATATTTAAAATTCATGCCAATATGGATCCAAAACACAGAGATAGATTAGCATTTATAAAAATTGTTTCTGGAAGATTTAAAAGAAATACACCTTACTTACATGTAAGGTCAAACAAAAAATTTAAATTTAGTAGTCCAAATGCATTTTTTGCTGAAAAAAAAGAAATTGTAGATGAATCATTTCCTGGAGACATAGTTGGTGTTCATGATTCTGGAAATTTTAAGATAGGTGACTCTTTTTCCGAGGGTGAAAAAATAATTTTTAAAGGAATTCCCAGTTTTTCTCCCGAACATTTTAGATATATAAATAATTTAGATCCAATGAAATCCAAACAGCTTGCTAAAGGAATTGATCAATTAATGGATGAGGGAGTGGCTCAACTATTTATTTTGGAAATGAACGGGAGGAAAATTATTGGAACAGTTGGAGCATTACAATTTGAAGTCATACAATATAGATTAGAACATGAATATGGTGCAAAATGTTCTTATGAAAATCTTAACATTCATAAAGCCTGTTGGATTGAAACAGAAAGTAATAAAAGTGTAGAGTTTTTAGATTTTAAAAAATTAAAAAATAAGTTTTTAGCTAAAGACAAAAGTGGAAAGATTGTATTCTTGGCTGATTCATCATTTACATTAGAAATGACCAAACAAAAATACCCTTCTTTAAAATTCCATAATAAATCGGAATTTTAATTATGCCTCACCAGTTGGGCCAAAATTTAATTGTATAGCTTTTTGATTTTCATATTCTTTAATCTCTCCATTTGATCTCTCAAACTTTGAAATATTTTCTTGAAGAGCTTTTGAAAATCTTTTAGCATGTTGAGGAGTAAGTATAATTCGAGATCTAACTTTAGCCTTGGGAACACCTGGCATTACATTTACAAAATCAACAACAAACTCAGAAATGGAGTGGTTTATCAAAGCTAAATTGGAATATATCCCTTGAGCTAAATTTTCATCTAACTCAAGGTTTAACCCATTTTTTTTAGTATTAGATTTCTTCATTAAAAGTTAAGTTCTTTTTTGCTAAAAGCTCTTCATATTCATCAACATAACCAACAATGATGTCATTAAAGTTTCTATTTCCTGTTCCTGCTGGGATCTTATGACCAACTATTACATTTTCTTTTAAACCTCTTAAATTATCAACTTTTCCATTAACAGCAGCTTCATTAAGAACTTTAGTTGTTTCTTGGAAAGATGCAGCTGATATAAAAGATTTAGTTTGAAGTGAAGCTCTAGTTATACCTTGCAATATTGGAGTTGCAGTTGCATTAACTGCATCTCGAGCAATAACAAGATCCTTATCTTCTCTTTTAAGTAGTGAATTTTCATCCCTTAAGTCTCTTGCCGTTATTACTTGACCTTCTTTTAAATTTTCAGAGTCTCCAACAGATTCAACAATTTTTTTGTTAAATAGATTATCATTTTCAGAGATAAATTCATTTTTATGAATTAATTGACCCTCAAGGAAGGTAGTATCTCCAGAATCTTGAATTTTAACTTTTTGCATCATTTGTCTAATTAAAACTTCAAAATGCTTATCATTAATTTTAACACCTTGTAATCTATAGACTTCTTGTACCTCATTAACTAAATATTGTTGAACAGCAGAGGGTCCTTTAATATTCAATATGTCATTCGGAGTTATAGATCCATCAGATAGAGGCATTCCAGCTTTAACAAAATCATTTTCTTGAACCAAAATTTGGTTAGAAAGTTTAACTAAATATTTCTTAATCTCTCCTGTTTTAGATTCTATTATAATTTCTCTGTTTCCTCTTTTTATTTTACCGAAACTTACGACACCATCAATTTCACTTACAACAGCAGGGTTTGATGGATTCCTTGCTTCAAAAAGTTCTGTAACTCTTGGTAAACCTCCAGTAATATCACCAGATTTAGCTGATTTTCTTGGAATCTTTACTAAAATTTTTCCTGCCTCAACCTTTTCACCATCTTCAACCATAATGTGAGCTCCAACAGGTAAATTGTAGGTTCTTACATTTTTTCCTTTTACATCATTGATTAATAAAGTCGGAACAACTTTTTTATTTCTAGATTCGGAAATTACCTTTTCTTTGAATCCAGTTTGTTCATCAATTTCAACTTGGTAAGTAACACCCTGTTCAATATTTTCGTATTCAATTTTACCTCCAAATTCTGAAATAATTACTCCATTGTATGGGTCCCATTGACAAACAATATCACCCTTTTTTAACTCTTGTCCATCCTTAATCAAGATAGTTGAGCCGTAAGGGATTATATTGGTACTTAGAACAATACCAGATTTTTTATCAAGAACTTTTAATTCGCAAGTTCTAGATATTACAACATTTACATTTTTACCTTCAGAATCTTTAGATTTTACAACTTTAAGGTCTTCAATTTCAGCTAAACCATCAAATCTAACTGAAAGACTATTTTCTTCTGAAATATTTCCTGCAATTCCACCAACATGAAAAGTTCTAAGTGTAAGCTGAGTTCCAGGTTCACCAATGGATTGAGCAGCTACAACACCAACAGCCTCTCCATTTTGAACCATTTTTCCAGTAGCTAAATTTCTTCCATAACATTTAGCGCAGACTCCTCTAGGAGATTCACAAGTTAATGGAGACCTAACCTCAACCTTCTCTATTGGAGTTAATTCAATCAGTTTAACTATTTCATTGGATATTTCTTCACCTGCTTTGACAATTAACTCATCATTCAATGGATTATATACATCATGAAGAGATACTCTTCCTAAAATTCTTTCTCCTAAAGTTTCAACTATTTCTTCATTTTTCTTTAAAGCTTCAACAGTAATTCCCCTCAACGTGTTACAGTCTTTGTCATAGATGATAACATCTTGAGCTACATCAACTAACCTTCTGGTTAAATATCCAGCATCAGCAGTTTTTAATGCAGTATCTGCAAGACCTTTTCTAGCACCGTGGGTAGAAATAAAATATTCTAAAATTGATAGTCCTTCTTTAAAATTAGATAGAATTGGATTTTCAATAATTTCTCCGCCACTAGCGCTTGCCTTTTTAGGTTTTGCCATTAATCCTCTCATACCAGTCAACTGACGTATTTGTTCTTTAGAACCTCTTGCACCAGAATCTAACATCATGAATACAGAATTAAAACCTTGTTTATCTTCACTAATTCTCTTCATTGCTAATTCAGTCAAGGTAGCATTAGCTGATGTCCATACATCAATCACCTGGTTATAACGTTCATTATTAGTTATTAATCCCATATTGTAATTAGCCATAATGCCATCTACTTCTCCATTAGCCTTAGCAATCATTTCATGTTTCTCTGGTGGGATCATAATATCCCCCAAACTAAAGGACAATCCACCTTCAAATGCAAACGAGAATCCCATTGATTTTATTTTATCTAAAAACTCTGCTGTTTCAGGAACACTTGTTAATTTTAAAATATTACCAATAATATCACGAAGAGATTTTTTAGTTAAGACTTCGTTTATAAATCCTGCCTTTTCAGGAACAACCTGGTTAAATAATACTCTCCCGACAGTAGTTTCAATAATTTTATAAACTAAATTTCCTGATTTATCAAAGTCTTTAGCTCTAATTTTTATCATAGCATTAAGATCAACTCTTTCCTCATTATAAGCAATATTAACTTCTTCGGATGAGTAAAAAGTTAATCCCTCTCCCTTAACTTTCTGGTCTTTAGTTGACTTAAGTAATTTAGTCATATAATAAAGACCCAAAACCATATCCTGAGATGGAACTGTAATTGGAGAACCATTAGCTGGATTTAGTATATTGTGTGATGCTAACATTAAAAGCTGAGCTTCTAAAATAGCTTCAGGGCCGAGCGGTAGATGAACTGCCATTTGATCACCATCAAAATCAGCATTAAATGCAGTACAAACTAAAGGATGTACTTGAATAGCTTTTCCTTCAATTAAAATTGGTTGAAATGCCTGAATACCAAGTCTGTGCAGAGTTGGAGCTCTGTTTAATAGAACTGGATGGCCTTTCAAAACATTTTCTAATATATCCCAAACTATAGGCTCTCTTCTATCAATAATTTTCTTTGCAGACTTAACTGTTTTTACTATTCCTCTTTCTATTAACTTTCTAATTATAAAAGGTTTGTATAATTCTGCCGCCATGTTTTTAGGTAAGCCGCACTCAAATAGTTTAAGTTCTGGTCCACCAACAATCACGGATCTAGCGGAATAATCAACCCTCTTACCTAAAAGATTTTGACGAAACCTACCTTGTTTCCCCTTTAGTGAATCAGAAAGAGATTTAAGAGGTCTGTTTGCATCTGTTTTAACGGCTGAGGATTTTCGAGTGTTATCAAAAAGTGAATCTACAGATTCTTGAAGCATTCTCTTCTCATTTCTTAAAATAACCTCAGGTGCCTTAATTTCAACTAACCTTTTTAATCTATTATTTCTAATAATAACTCTTCTATACAGATCATTTAAATCTGAAGTTGCAAATCTTCCTCCATCTAATGGAACGAGAGGTCTTAGTTCTGGTGGAATTACAGGTATTACCTTTAATACCATCCATTCAGGTTTGTTTTCTCTATTGATGTTGGATTCTTTAAAGGATTCAACTACTTGTAGTCTCTTTAAAGCTTCCATTTTCCTTTGCTTTGAAGTTTCAGTATTAGCTTTATGCCTTAGCTCGTAGGAAAGTTCATTTAGATCGATTCTTGAAAGAAGTTCAATTAAACATTCGGCACCCATTTTAGCAATAAACTTGTTTGGATCTTCATCATCTAAAAACTGATTTTCAGATGGTAAATTATCTGTGATAGAAATATACTCCTCTTCAGTTAGAAAATCCATCTTATTAACAGGCTCTCCTTCTGCATTAACTGCTAAACCTGGTTGAATGACAACATATCTCTCGTAATAAATTATCATATCAAGCTTCTTTGAAGGGAGACCCAATAAGTAACCAATTTTGTTAGGAAGTGATCTAAAATACCAAATGTGAGCAACAGGAACAACTAAATCAATATGACCTACCCTATCTCTTCGAACTTTTTTCTCAGTTACTTCAACTCCACATCTATCACATATAATTCCTTTGTATCTAATTCTTTTATATTTACCACAAGCACATTCATAGTCCTTTACGGGTCCAAAAATTCTTTCACAAAACAAACCGTCCCTCTCAGGTTTATGAGTTCTATAATTAATTGTTTCTGGTTTAAGAATTTCACCTCTAGAAGATCCTAAAATAGTTTCTGGTGATGCTAATCCTATCGATATTTTTGAAAATTTTTTAGATTTATTAATTTCAATTTTTCTAGACATAATGAGTTTTTATTTTTTTATTCTTCTAATCTGATATCCAAACCAAGACCTTTTAATTCATGCATTAATACGTTAAAAGATTCTGGAAGACCAGGATCAGGCATAGTTTCCCCTTTAACGATAGCTTCATAAGCTTTTGCTCTACCTTGAACGTCATCAGACTTAATGGTTAATATTTCCTGTAAAGTACTTGATGCACCATAAGCTTCTAAAGCCCATACTTCCATCTCACCAAATCTTTGACCACCAAATTGAGCTTTTCCTCCAAGGGGTTGCTGAGTTATTAGTGAATATGGACCTATTGATCTAGAATGCATTTTATCATCAACCATATGACCCAGTTTAAGCATATAGATCACTCCTACTGTGGCTGCTTGATCAAATCTTTTACCTGTTCCACCGTCATATAAATGGGTATGACCAAACTTTGGAACACCTGCTTCGTCTGTTAATTCATTGATCTGATCGAGAGTAGCTCCGTCAAAAATTGGGGTAGAGAACTTTCTACCTAGCTTTTGACCAGCCCATCCTAATACAGTTTCATATATTTGACCAATGTTCATTCTTGAAGGAACACCAAGAGGATTTAATACAATGTCAACCGGAGTTCCATCTTCAAGGAAAGGCATATCTTCTTGACGTACTATTCTAGCAACAATACCTTTATTTCCATGACGACCAGCCATTTTATCACCAACCTTAAGTTTTCTCTTTTTAGCAACATAAACTTTTGCCAATTTTAAGATACCTGGTGGTAATTCATCTCCAACTGAAATTGTAAATTTCTCTCTCCTTAACATACCCTGTAAGTCATTCTCTTTAATCTTGTAATTGTGAAGTAATGTTTCAACCAAAGAATTAACTTTTTTGTCAACTGTCCACTGACCACCAACTAAATGGGTATATTCTTCAACTTGATTTAGCATTTTTAGAGAATATTTTTTACCCTTTGGCAATACTTCCTCTTCCAAATCATTATACACTCCCTGACATGTTTTACCTGAAAGAATATTATAAAGTTTATCAACTAAGATTTTCTTTAACTCATCGAACTTCACATCATAAGTCTTGTTAAGTTCTGAAAGCAGCTCTTTATCCTCTGATCTTTTTCTTTTGTCTTTAATTGGTCTAGTAAAAAGCTTTTTGTCAACTACAATACCGTTTAAAGATGGGGGAGCTTTCAAAGAGGCATCTTTAACATCACCAGCCTTATCCCCGAAGATGGCTCTCAAAAGTTTTTCTTCAGGTGTTGGATCTGATTCACCTTTTGGTGTGATTTTTCCAATTAATATATCACCTGGTTTAACTTCAGCACCAACTCTTATCATACCATTTTCGTCAAGATTTGAAGTAGCTTCTTCACTAACATTAGGAATATCGTTAGTAAGCTCTTCCATTCCAAGTTTTGTATCTCTGACATCAATTGAGTATTCATCAATATGTAGAGAAGTAAAAATATCATCTCTGACGACCTTTTCTGAAATAACAATTGCATCCTCGAAATTATATCCTTTCCAAGGCATAAACGCAACCTTTAAATTTCTTCCAAGAGCTAATTCACCTTGTTGAGTAGCATACCCTTCACATAAAACTTGACCTTTTTTTACTTTATCACCCTTAACAACAATAGGCTTTAAGTTAATACAAGTTCCTTGATTTGTTTTTCTAAACTTAACTAGAGAATACGTCTTTTCATCGCTGTCAAAACTTGTTAATTTTTGATCTTCAGTTAAGCTGTATTTTATGGTAATTTTTTGAGAATCGACATAGATAACTTTTCCATCAAAGTCAGCATTAATTAAAACCCTTGAATCAGATGCAACTTGTCTTTCAAGCCCAGTTCCTACAATTGGAGATTCTGGTCTTAATAATGGAACTGATTGTCTCATCATATTCGATCCCATAAGTGCCCTATTGGCATCATCATGTTCTAAAAATGGAATTAATGAAGCAGAAATTGAGGCTATTTGATTAGGGGCAACATCAGTGTAATTGACCATACCAGGGTCAACAACTGGATAATCTGCTTCTTGTCTAGCAATAACTTTATCAGACAGAATTTTTCCATTCTTATCTTTTGGAATATTTGCCTGAGCTATTAGCATTCCTTCTTCTTCTTCAGCGGACAAAAATTTGTGATTATTAAGATCTACTACTCCATTTTCAACTTTTCTGTATGGTGTTTCAATAAATCCTAAATTGTTGACTTTAGCAAAAACCCCTAAGGAAGAAATTAATCCAATATTTGGACCCTCAGGAGTTTCGATAGGACATAACCTTCCATAATGTGTATAATGAACATCCCTAACTTCAAAACCAGCCCTTTCTCTTGACAAACCACCAGGTCCCAGTGCTGAAAGTCTTCTTTTGTGAGTAATTTCAGCCAATGGATTTGTTTGATCCATAAATTGAGAAAGTTGATTTGTCCCGAAAAATGAATTAATTACAGATGATAAAGTTTTAGCATTAATCAAGTCAATAGGTGTAAATACCTCATTGTCCCTAACATTCATTCTTTCACGAATAGTTCTAGCCATTCTAGAAAGACCAACACCAAATTGAGAAGATAATTGTTCGCCAACTGTTCTTACTCTTCTGTTAGAAAGGTGATCAATATCATCAATTTCAGCTTTAGAGTTAATTAGTTCAATTAGATATTTAATTATAGTAATAATGTCTTCTTTTGTTAAGACCAACATTTCCATATCAATGTCAAGTCCTAATTTCTTATTCATCCTATACCTACCAACTTCTCCAAGGTTATATCTTTGATCAGAGAAAAACAACTTATCAATAATTCCTCTTGCAGTTTCTTCATCTGGCGGTTCAGCATTCCTTAATTGTCTGTAAATGTGTTCAACAGCTTCTTTTTCTGAATTTGTTGGATCTTTCTGTAAAGTGTTGTGAATAATAGCATACTCAGAAAGTTGTCCATCCAACTTGTGTAAAAGGATTGTCTTAGTATTAGTTTCTAATATTTCATCAATATTATCCTTGTCTATGATAATATCTCGATCTAACACAATTTCGTTTCTTTCAATAGAAACAACTTCACCCGTATCCTCATCAACAAAATCCTCAAACCATGAATTTAAAACTCTAGCAGCTAATTTTCTTCCAATACATTTTTTTAATCCAGACTTTGAAACTTTAACTTCTTCAGCTAAATCAAAAATTTCAAGAATATCCTTGTCTCTTTCAAAACCAATTGCTCTTAGAAGAGTTGTAACAGGTAATTTCTTCTTTCTATCAATGTAAGCGTACATAACACTGTTAATATCGGTTGCAAACTCAATCCATGATCCTTTAAAAGGAATTACTCTTGCTGAATATAATTTAGTTCCATTAGCATGAAATGATTGGCCAAAGAAAACACCTGGAGATCTGTGTAATTGAGAAACAACAACTCTTTCAGCACCATTGATTATAAAAGTACCACTTGGTGTCATATAAGGAATAACTCCTAAATAAACATCCTGAACAATTGTTTCAAAATCTTCATGTTCCTCATCAGTACAATAAAGTTTAAGCCTAGCTTTTAATGGTACACTATAAGTTAATCCCCTTTCAATACATTCTTGAATCGAATACCTCGGGGGATCAACAAAATAATCAAGAAATTCAAGAACAAACTGATTTCTTGAATCTGATATTGGAAAGTTTTCCATGAAGGTGTTAAATAATCCTTCGTCAGTTCTCTCATCAGACTTAGTCTCTAGTTGAAAAAAGTCACTAAAGGATTTAATTTGAATATCCAAAAAATCTGGATAATCAGGGATATCAGTTGCAGAAGCAAAATTTAATCTATTATTAGTACTATACATTTAAAACAATTTAGGTTAAAAGAACGTAAAAGATTTAAAATGAGACATTCTCATTTTAAATAGGACAAGCTAAAGTTGAATTTATTTACTTTAATTCAACTTCAGCTCCAGCTTCCTCAAGTGACTTTTTAAAGCCTTCAGCCTCATCTTTAGAAACTGCTTCTTTAATGTTACTTGGAGCATTGTCAACTAATTCTTTAGCTTCTTTTAAACCTAAACCAGTTAATTCTTTAACTAATTTGACAACAGCTAGTTTTGATCCACCTGCTGCGTTTAATACTACATCAAATTCTGTTTTTTCTTCAGCTGCTGCGGCATCACCACCTGCTGCTGGACCTGCTACTGCAACTGCTGCAGCTGCTGGTTCAATTCCGTATTCATTTTTAAGGATATCAGCTAACTCATTTACTTCTTTAACTGTAAGGTTAACTAATTGTTCTGCAAAATCTTTTAAATCTGCCATTTTTTTAAGTATTTATTATTGTTATTATTAATTATTATTTTTTTCAGAAAGTGTTTTTAAAACTCCTGAGATTGTTGATCCGCTTGATTGTAAAGCGGAAATTACATTTTTAGCTGGAGATTGTAATATTGTTACAATTTCTCCAATTAACTCTTCTCTTGACTTAATATTAGCTAAAAACTCAACCTGATCGTCTCCAACATAAACAGAATCTTCAATAGAAGCTCCTTTTAAAAGAGGTCTCTCAGATTTCTTTCTAAATTGTTTTATCAATTTAGCAGGTGAATTGCCAACTTCAGAATACATCAAAGCTGTATTACCAACTAAAACTTCACTTAAGTTTCCAAAATCTTTATCAGATGATTCCATTGCTTTACTTAACAAAGTATTTTTAACAACTGAAAGTTTGATATTTGCTTTGAAACAAGCTCTTCTTAATTTACTTGTTTCAGAAGCGTTTAGACCGGAAACATCTGTCATGTAAATGTTGGTATTTTCAGCCAATTCAGCAGTTAACCTTTCAATTACTTTAGATTTTTCTTCTCTTGTCATTTTATTTTTTTTAACTAAATATTAGTATCAATATTAATTCCTGGACTCATAGTACTTGACATGTAAATACTTTTCACATAAGTCCCTTTAGAGGAACTTGGCTTAAGTTTCAATATATTTTGGATTAATTCTAAAGAATTTCCATATATCTTATCAGCATCAAAAGAGACCTTTGCAATAGAAGCATGAATTATACCAGTTTTGTCAACTTTAAAATCAATTTTCCCAGCTTTTACATCTGTAATTGCTTTAGCAACATCCATAGTCACTGTACCTGTCTTTGGATTTGGCATAAGACCTCTAGGACCTAAAATTCGACCTAGGGGACCTAACTTACCCATGACACTTGGCATAGTAATGATAACATCGACGTCAGTCCAACCATCCTTTATTTTTTGAAGGTATTCATCTAAACCAACAAAATCAGCACCAGCATCTAGCGCGTCTTTTTCTTTATCAGGTGTTACTAATGCTAATACTTTAACGTCTTTTCCTGTTCCGTTTGGAAGAGTTACTACTCCTCTAACATTTTGATCTGCCTTTCTCGGATCAACTCCAAGTCTAACAGCTAAGTCAACTGAAGAATCGAAATTAACGTTTGATATCTCCTTAATAACTGATGAAGCCTCCTTAAGACTATAAGTCTTCGAAGAATCATATTTGGAAAGAGAGTCTTTACGTTTTTTTGAAATTTTTGTCATAATCTTATAATATTAAAAATTAAAAAGGAGCTTGACCTTTGACTTTAATTCCCATTGATCTTGCAGTACCTGCTACCATTTTCATAGCAGATTCTACAGTAAATGCATTTAAGTCAACCATTTTATCTTCTGAAATAGTCTTAATTTGATCCCAAGAGACGGTAGCTACTTTACTACGATTAGGCTCTCCAGATCCTTTTTTAATTTTAGCTGCTTCCAAAAGTTGAACGGCTGCAGGCGGAGTTTTTACAACAAATTCAAAAGACTTATCCTTGAAAACTGTAATTGCAACAGGCAAAACTTTTCCAGGTTTATCTTGAGTTCTTGAATTAAACTGCTTACAAAATTCCATTATATTAACACCGGCGGCACCTAGAGCGGGACCAACTGGTGGTGATGGATTAGCAGCACCTCCTCTAATTTGTAATTTTAGTACTTTTTGTATTTCTTTAGCCATTATTAATATTTATTATCTCTTAAACAATTGGAAGCTATTTAAGAAATGATTTATATGTAACATTTATATTTTCTCAACTTGCATATAAGAAAGTTCTAAAGGAGTTTTTCTTCCAAATATTTTCACCATAACTTCTAACTTTCTTTTTTCTTGATTAACCTTTTCAATTGAGCCATTAAACCCATTAAAAGGACCATCAATAACTTTTATACTTTCCCCAATTTCAAAAGGAATAGATACGCTTTCGCTTTCTGTAGAAAGTTCGTCTACTTTTCCTAACATCCTGTTTACTTCAGCTGTCCTAAGAGGTATTGGGTCTCCACCTTTTGTTTCACCTAAAAATCCAATGACATTAGGAAGAGATTTAATAACATGAGGAATTTCTCCAGCAAGATTAGCTTTAATCATAATATAGCCAGGAAAATAAACCTTCTCTTTATTAATTTTTTTTCCTTTTCTTATTTGAACAACTTTTTGTGTTGGGACTAATATGTCCTCTACTAAATTATTAAAACCTAGTCGATTGATTTCAGACTCCATATAGTCGCGAATTTTATTCTCCTGACCACTTACAGCCCTCACAACATACCACTTTTTTAAATCAACAGTTTCTGACATAGCTTAGTTTATAAGATCAAAATAAAATTTAACAACTCTTGATAAAATACTATCTGCAAGCCAAATAAGTCCAGCAAAAATCAAAGAAAATACCAATACTACAACAGTTAGATTAGACAATTCAGGTAAAGCTGTCCAAGAGACGTGCTCTTTCAACTCGGAAAAGGATTCCTTTATATATGAAACTATATTCATAACTCTTAATTTGCACGGGTTGAGAGACTCGAACTCCCGACACCTGGTTTTGGAGACCAGTGCTCTACCAACTGAGCTAAACCCGTCTCTCTAAAAGGTATTAAAAAATACCATAGATATTTAGCCACAAAAGGCATCCACATTAATGCAGATACCTTTTATGGTTTATTTATATATTATTATAAAATTTTAGTAACCTGACCAGCACCAACAGTTCTACCACCTTCTCTAATAGCGAATCTTAAACCAACGCTACAAGCGATAGGAGATATAAGCTCAACTTTAATAGTTAAGTTATCACCTGGCATAACCATTTCAACTCCATCAGGAAGAACAATATTTCCAGTTACGTCAGTTGTTCTCACATAAAATTGTGGTCTATAGTTATTGTGAAAAGGAGTATGTCTACCACCTTCTTCTTTTTTCAAAATATAAACCTCAGCTTCAAACTTGTCATGAGGCTTAACAGAACCTGGCTTACAAATTACCATTCCTCTTTTGATATCAGTTTTCTCAATACCTCTCAATAAAATACCAACATTATCACCAGCTTCTCCTCTATCTAATATCTTTCTAAACATTTCAACTCCAGTAACTGTAGAAGCTAATTTCTCAGCACCCATTCCAATAATATCAACAGCATCACCAGTGTTGGCAACACCAGTTTCTATTCTACCAGTGGCTACAGTTCCTCGACCAGTAATTGAGAATACGTCTTCAACTGGCATTAAGAAATCTTTATCAACGTCTCTCTTAGGTAATTCAATCCATGTATCAACAGACTCCATTAACTTCATAACAGTATCTACCCATTTAGCTTCCCCATTTAGGGCACCAAGTGCTGAACCTAGGATTACAGGACCATTATCTCCATCATATTCGTAGAAATTTAATAAATCTCTAACTTCCATTTCAACTAGTTCTAATAATTCTTCATCATCAACTTGATCAGCTTTGTTTAAGAAAACAACAATTCTAGGAATACCAACCTGTCTTCCTAATAATATATGTTCTCTAGTTTGTGGCATTGGTCCGTCAGAGGCTGCAACAACTAAAATTGCACCATCCATTTGAGCGGCACCAGTTACCATGTTTTTAACATAATCCGCGTGACCAGGACAGTCAACGTGCGCATAGTGACGATTTGCTGTTTGGTACTCAACGTGAGAAGTGTTAATAGTTATACCTCTTTCTTTTTCTTCAGGAGCGTTATCAATTTGATCGAAGCTCTTTACTTCAGAAAGACCTGCATCAGCTAATACCTTTGTAATAGCAGCAGTTAATGTAGTTTTTCCGTGGTCTACGTGTCCGATTGTTCCAATATTTAAGTGGGGTTTCGAACG
>Ga0255752_10003295_pt1 | contig 16993 bp, 8 predicted proteins | sample 011ome_25_FD_179952 | JGI IMG/M metagenome (GOLD analysis project Ga0255752, IMG submission 179952) | Coastal salt marsh microbial communities from the Groves Creek Marsh, Skidaway Island, Georgia - 011512CT metaG (version 2) | ecosystem: Environmental > Aquatic > Marine > Intertidal zone > Salt... | reverse complement strand
TAATGGAAACACATATACATTAACAGCTGATGTATCGGATGCTGCTGGAAATGCTGCTACACAAGTAACCAGTTCATCCTTTTCCGTTGATACAACTGTTCCGACTATTCAATTAATAGGTCCATCAAAAATTTTTGTGGAATTAGGAACATCCTATACAGATGATGGTGCAACAGCAACGAATAATACGACTGGCGATTTAACATCTTCTATTACAACAGTCAACCCAGTTGATATAAACACCAAAGATGTTTACACAGTTACATATAATGTAAATGATGCTGCAGGAAATGCAGCTACACAAGTTACTCGAACTGTAATAATTGGTTCGATTAGCATTTCGGGAACGGTTGAAGAAGGAGCAACTTTAACTGCAGTTACGAATGAAGTGCCGAATTATGGTTCATTAACATTTACTTATCAATGGAAATCTTCTACAGACAACATTAATTTTTCAAATATTAGTAGTGAAACAAGTAATACTTATGATATCCCATCCGACCAAACCATGGTTGGTAAATACTTACGCGTTCTAGTAACTGCCGATACTGATGGTGTATTCACAGCAACAACTGGACAAGTAGCCAATGTAGATGATGCAGTAACTGGTTCTATTAGCATTTCTGGAACTGTTCAAGAAGGAGCTACTTTAACCGCAGACACCTCTGGACTGTCTGACCCGGATGGTTCATTATCATTTACTTATCTATGGAAATCTTCTACAGACAACAGTAATTTTTCAAATATTAGTAGTGAAACAAGTAATACTTATGATATCCCATCCGACCAAACCATGGTTGGTAAATACTTACGAGTTATAGTAACAACTACCGATCCTGAGGGTGGGACTGGGACATTCTCAGCAACAACTGGACAAGTAGCCAATGTGAATGACCCTCCCACATTTACTTCTACACCAGATTACGTTGCTACTCAGGATCAAGCGTATACTTACATGGTAACTACGAATGATGTTGATGGAGATACAGTTACATTAACGGGAACCACAATACCTATTTGGTTGAATTGGACTGCAGCAACAGGAGAATTATCAGGAACACCTGGAAATTCGGATGTAGGAAATAATTCAGTAGTAATAACTGCGAATGACGGAACAGTTGATGTAACTCAATCCTTTACTATTAGTGTTGCAAATGTGAATGACCCTCCTACATTTACCTCTACACCAGATACAAGTGCTACACAGGGTCAAGTGTATACTTACACGGTAACTACAGATGACGTTGATACTGGTTCCACAGTTACATTTACGGCAACTACCAAACCAGGTTGGTTGACTTTGATTTCAGGAGAATTAACAGGAACACCGGGAAATTCGGATGTAGGAGATAATTCAGTAGTAATAACTGCGAATGACGGAACAGTTGATGTAACTCAAGAATTTACGATTACAGTAGCCAATGTGAATGACCCTCCCACATTTACCTCTACTCCAGTTACCAGTGCAACCCAAGACGCTTCTTACAGTTACACGGTAATCACGGATGATGTTGATACTGGTTCCACAGTTACATTAACGGGAACCACAATACCGGATTGGTTGACTTTGAATACGACAACAAGAGTATTATCAGGAACACCTAGAAATTCGGATGTAGGAAATAATTCAGTAGTGATAACTGCGAGTGACGGAACCGTTGATGTAACTCAAGAATTTACTATTATAGTAGCCAATGTGAATGACCCTCCTACATTTACTTCTACGCCAGTTACCAGTGCTACACAGGGTCAAGTGTATAGTTACACTGTAACTACGAATGATATTGATGGAGATACAGTTACATTAACGGGAACCACAATACCCAGTTGGTTGGGTTGGACTACAGCAACCGGCGAATTAACAGGAACACCTGGAAATTCGGACGTAGGAGATCATCAAGTGTTTATAACTGCCGATGACGAAACACATTATGTAAATCAATCATTTACCATTACAGTAGACAATGTGAATGACGCAGTAACTGGTTCTATTAGCATTTCGGGAACAGTTGAAGAAGGAGCTACTTTAACCGCAGTCACATCTGGACTGTCTGACCCTGATGGTGCATTAACATTCGCTTATCAATGGAAATCTTCTACAGATAATACTACGTTTTCAGATATTGATGGTCAAACGGCTAGCACTTATGTTATCCCATCCAACCAATTCAAGGTTGGTAAATACTTGCAAGTTCTAGTAACCACTACCGACCCTTATGGTGGGATTAGTGTATTCTCATCAAAGAGTGGAGAAGTAGCCAATGTAAATGACGCAGCAGAAATAGCAGAAGTAGCAGAATTAGTAATTACAAATGATAATTTTACTAAATGGTTACAGGATACTCGTATATCAAATACTAATATAACAAGTAATCTTACGATTATAACCCCAAATTCGAGTGGTTTACTATACCAGGGTAATATTACTATTCCAGATACAAATTTATCAGAACTACAAATTGATAAACAATACGATTTAATATCATTACTTCAATCATTATATGCAACACTATTATACAAACCCATTGATTGTGTCCGTATTACTTTATTAAATGGGTCTATTATAGCAACGACGCGAGTATATGATACTGCAGAACAAGCAGCCCAAGTAGATGACGCAGTAACCGGTTCAATTAGCATTTCGGGAACGGTTGAAGAAGGGGCTACTTTAACCGCAGTTACATCTGGACTATTTGACCCTGATGGTCCATTAACATTTGCTTATCAATGGAAATCTTCCACAGACAATATTAATTTTTCAAATATTAGTGGTGAAACAAGTAATACTTATGATATCCCATCCAACCAATCTATGGTTGGTAAATACTTACAAGTTATAGTAACAACTACCGACCTTTATGGCGGAACGGGGGAATTCTCAGCAACAACTGGACAAGTAGCCAATGTGAATGACCCTCCCACATTTACTTCTACACCCGTTACCGGTGCTACTCAAGATGCCTCTTATAGTTACACGGTAACTACGAATGATGTTGATAATGGGTCCACGGTTACATTAACGGGAACCACAATACCTAGTTGGTTGTCTTTTAATAGAGCAACTGGAAAATTAACAGGAACGCCTAGAAATTCGGATGTAGGAAATCATTCAGTAGTCATAACTGCGACTGATGGAATCGTTGATGTAACTCAAGAATTTACTATTAGAGTAGCCAATGTGAATGACCCCCTAATCGGAACGGTAATAATAAGTAGCAAAGTAGCAAGATTCGGTCAATTCTTAACTGCATTAAATACGATATCAGATATAGATGGGGTAGGGACTATTAATTATCAATGGAATCGTGATGGAACACCAATCGCAGGAACAAATAGTTCAACCTATAGATTAACAGAACCGGATGTGGGAACTATAATCACAGTAACAGCTTTTTATACGGATGGATATGGAACATTTGAAAGTGTAACAAGTAACGGAACTGATAAGGTTCTACCGAATATAAATAATACAGTGATACCGTCAAATCCATTGAACAATGCTGAACTGAATGCAGCAAATGCGATGCCTTTAAAAGACAGCACAACTGACGGAAGCAGTAAGTTCTCAATTGAACGAATCTTGTTTGCGCGTACAAAAGATTTAAAAGAAGCAGATAATAAAAAATGGTATGGTAGTAGTGCAGATACTAACCGACGGGCCAAGGATAGACATTTACATCATCGTGTAAACTATCCAACTACAGTGTTTAATACAGAAGGAACACCTACATCATTTACGACAAATAATTCGATAAATGTACAAAGACAAGCGGTCCATAGGACAAGAAATGCAGGTTCAGTCGTTCCCGCGAAAGTAGCAAAGACCAAAACCCCCTTATGATTAAATTGAACAATTATTTGGAGATGTCTCTTACACTCTTTTGATGAACGTTAGACGTAAAAAATGTATTAATATAATTTAGAAATAATAAAACCATTTTTATTATTTCTTACACAAGTTATAACATCTCTTTATTATATAAATATAATGAGTCCCATCTTACAAAACATAAACAATGCTGAACTGAATGCACAAAAGGCAATGCCTTTAAAAGACAGCACAACTGACGGAAGCAGCCGATTCTCAATGGGACGAATGATGTTTGCACATGGAAAAGATTTAAAAGAAACAGATAATAAAAAATGGTATGGTAGTAGTGCAGATACTAACCGACGGGCCAAGACTGGACATTTATACAATCGTTTAAACTTTCCAACTACAGTTTTTAATACAGAAGGAAAACCCACATCATTCACGACAAATAATTCAATAAATGTACAAAGACAGGCTGTCCAAAGGACAAGAAGTGGCGGGTCATCCGTTCCTGCAAAAGTAGCAATGACCAAACCCCCGTTTTGATTAAGTAGAATAATTATTTCGAGGCATATCTTATATTACTATGTACGCATATTTAGCCGAGTTTTTAGCCACATTATTTTTCGCCTATGTTGTATTAGCTACTGGTAACCCTTTAGCAATAGGTGCTGCTCTGACCCTAGTTACATTATTAAGCTTCCGCTTTAGCGCGGTTACCGTAAACCCTGCTATTACGATTACGATGGCTGCTGCAGGTAAGATTGCCCCGAGTGAAATTATTCCTCTATGTGTAACACAAGTATTGGGTGGTCTTGTCGCACTTGAAATTTACAAAAGATATAATCTATAAATATTCGCCATATATCAAAATAGTATTCATACAAACTATAAGTTTTTATGAATTGACTGTATTATAATAACGATAATTCAAATTTACATGAACGGTCAACAAATTTATATATGATATACAAGATTATCAAGCACATTGATAATAAATAAAACCATGTAATTGGTGTATTCCAATAATCATTATCATTTGTTAACGTGGAAAAGGGTTCGTTCAATTTTTGTAATTGTTTCAAAGCTGCTGCATCGTTTGCCTTTTCTATTGCTAGATTCGCTGCGGTATATGGGTCTGGAGCTGGGGCTGGAGCTGGGGCTGGAGCTGGAGATGGAGCTGGAGCTGGAGCTACCGGTGCAGAACCTGGTGCATATATTCCAACTGCCGATTGAATTGGTTCTGTACCAAAAGCTTCGGGTTGTTCATATTGTTTATATGCACGCGCAGTTGCAAATTTAATAGTATCATAATCGTCGTAGCTCCCTGCATTTAATAGATTCATGTAACTAGCATAATCAGCCGAATCAATGGTATCATTACGATACCCCCATTCTTTGAAAATTTTAAAGCCAAATCCACCATCCGGATAATAAACCGGATATTTTACAACAATATCAATCGTTTTTTTGGGGAAAATGCCTGCAGGTAAATCGGTATACACGTCAAGTGACTTCCCAAAATCATATTCCTTTTCTGCTACAAGTGCTGCGATAGATTCAAACAAGATTTGCAGGGTATATTCCTTCGGCAATTTTTGGCCTTTAACAAGGTCTGAACGTTCTGCGTCCTTACTTTTAATCGGCTTATCCGATTGCCCGTTTAATAGACCCAGTATAGAATCAGGTGGAACACGTCGATACATATTTCGTTCACCACAGGTGTATTTTAAATTAATTAGTAAGTTCATAATATCAAGGGTCGATAATTTTGGATTATCCTTTAAATAACCCGAAACTAACGTTTTTATACCAGCTTGAGCTGCTTTCGATTTTTCTGCTTTAGCTTTCGCTTTAATATTTGATTTAGCAGAATTACCAGCACTTGTAGATGAAGCAGCAGTGCTTTTTGCAAAATCTGCAGCTGTCTTCTTGGAATCCTTTATCATTTGGTCGTGCTGTGATTTTGCTTTGCCTGCGGATTTAGCCACTTGATCAGCATAAGACGTAGAAGTAGATTTAACCTCTCTACTATTTTGTTTTAGGTTTGTGTTCATTTCACCTACTGTAGTCCCCGATTCTATTGTATTAGGCATTGAAAACGAAAAATCAAAGCCTTCTTTAATACTTTCAGGGTCCATGTCTGCACGGTCATCGGTTGTAACCCATCCACTACTATTAGAGTCTTCCTTACTGTTACTATACACAGTAACTTTTGAACAGGTGGGTAAATTTGCTTTATTATCAAGGTCGCTTAAATATCCAGTCGGAGAATATTTTGCATTACTACTTGGTTCATTATTCGACATGCCGGTAAACATTTGGTCGCTATTTAATGTTTGCATAGACGCCAATAAGGAGTACATTAATCCCGTATTACTATCTGTTGTTTTTTTCATGGTTGACGTCAGTACATTATCTACTAAAACAGAACGTGTATGTGTTTTATTTTCAGAATCTATACATTGTGTTCCGGTATTGATAAAATATCGATTTCCAACCAAGTCAGGTGAATCTGAGTAAACATAATCATCGTTTTTGCCTGTAATTAATGCATTCGCATATTGACCAATCGAATTTAGTGCATTTACTTTTAAATCACTAGGTTTTGTATACAACTCAGCATAATTTAAAAAATTATCGTCATAATTATTTAATACATAGCTGTCCGGTTCGGGATTTGATGCTGGTGAAGACATATTCAAGTTATATTATAAATATAAAATAACTTGAATACTATTTATTTACTGACGAGCCCTTCTGAAACTGTCTCGGTAATTAATTTGAGTTTAAATAAAAAGATAAATAATACAGTCACTGATATGAAGACAAACAGGCCTCTACTCCAATTATCCATTCTTTAGTAATCGATTTATATATTATACCATTGGAAATTTATACCCAAGATTCATAGAGTTTAAAAACAAGAATTTGTTGATTTACAATGAATAAATTTCTAAATTATTACTATAGGTTACTCACAAACTATAGATGGAAGTTGTGGATAATAAATATAATCAACAATTAAAAAATGGAATCGACCCGAAAGAAAGCATACAATATTTATATGATACACATGAAAGAATGGTTCCCTCGAAATTAATTGAAGAATATTTATATGATAGCATTGAAATTATATATACTTATACGAATGAGTTTGATTATAAAAAATATATGACTATGTATCCAGATTTAAAAACTGCGGGCATTACAAGTGAATTGGAATGTTATAAACATTGGATTGAATTTGGAAAAGTAGAAGGCCGATGTGCAGGTATTATTAATTCCATAGAACCATATATCGGTTTTGAATGGGAATCCTATTTGGAATTAAATCCGGATTTACACGATATAGGTGTTCTGACTGAGTCAGATGCTATTATGCACTGGATAACAGTTGGTAGGTTGGATAATAGACAAGTTACACAAGCATCAACCAGGAAAGAAACAACTACAACAACTATGACGTTAAATATTATTGACGGTAACCGAGTATTTACGAACAAAAAATATAATAGAATGTGGTCAACACGTTTGAAACAAGATTTGCACGAAAAATTAGATTATGAATACTATTTAAACCATAATGAAGATTTATTAAAAGCAAATATTTGCAATCATTACGACGTTTTTCTACATTGGGTTCTTCATGGTAAACTTGAAGGTAGAATTGGTTCATCAACGCCTTCTCCGACACCACCGAGTTCCTCTTCAAATGTTGATAATATTATCAAAATAGAAAATCCAAAAGTTTTGCCTATGTATATTATTAATTTACAAGAACGAATTGATAAAAAAATGGATATGATATATCAGTTAAAAGAAATTGGTTATACAAATTATGAATTTTTTAAAGCATGTGATAAAAAAAATCAGGTTGTAAAAGAGAAATACGAATATTTCGAAAAGGCATTTGATGAAAATACAATCCGGACGACTCCTGCTTTCTATAAATCGGGAGCAAAACGAAAAGTGATTGGTTCAATCGGTGCAGTTGGTCTTATTCATTCTACCATTGAATTATTTAAACAAATCGAAGAAAAAAAACAAGGACACGTCATTATATGTGAAGACGATGCACAATTTCACAAATCATTTAAATATATGTTGAAGCCAGTTCGAATACTGATGGACGAAACTGATATGGTATATCTCGGATACAATAGTCATATTCCTTCTATTAATGATATTATAGTGAATGATGACTCCAAAATTATCGAAAAAATACCCAAACACGAGGGATTAAATACACTATATGGGACATATGGATATATTTGCTCTCCTAAGTTTCGACAAAAAATTATAGAATTAGGAATCGATTGGTTTATTCAAAACAATTGCACCATTGATTATGGTTATAATGTGTTATATCGCGAAGGCATTGTTACCGGAGCAGTGCCTACGGGAGAACATTTAATTATACCCGATGTATTTGATGAAGAAGCGATTAATGGTGATAGAAAAGACAAGGTTACCTTTTATAAGGACCGTTGTATTGAACTCGCGAATTATTTTCCTCAAATTAAAAATGATAAACAATTTGTGTTTATTGTGCCCAGTTACAATAATGAACAATGGGTTGAGCGCAATTTGTTTTCTATGTTTAATCAAACATATACAAATTGGCGAATGATTTATATAAACGATTATTCCACCGATTCTACACACCAAATATTTACCAAATTATCAACTGGGTATCAAGACAAAATCACATATGTGAAGAATAATACCAAATTTGGACAAGCTTTTAATCGTTATCGTGCCTACAATATGTGTGAAGATAATGAAATATGTGTGATGCTCGATGGAGATGATTGGTTAGCAAATAAATATGTGCTTGCCTATATAAATAAATTTATGATACACCATGATGTAGACATTACATATGGTAAATTTGATATATATTCAAATGGTAAAAATAGTTCCTTTACTATGCCGGGCGATTACCCACAGAGCGTTATCGATAGAGGAAGATATAGGGTAGATTCTTGGCGTGCATGTCATTTGCGCGTGATGAAAGCAGAATATTTAAAACATGTTCGACCTACCGATTTTTTAGACGAAAATGGAGATTTTATTATTTGCACAACTGATATGGTAGAAAGTTTTGCTTGCTTAGAACAATGTAATGGACGTCACAAAATTTGTTCAGAAACTACTATGATTTATAACAAAGAAAATTCCATGCAATTTGTAGAAACGTCACATTATAGTGACGTGAATAAAGAGAAAAAGGCACTTACGCAAAAAAATGTTCGAAATTTACCATCATATAGGAATATGATACAAAAAGAGAAAATAGTAGTTATTGATGTAAACAATCCTTTATACAAGGCTCATATTGATACATATCGCACGCAAATGCAAAAAGATTCTGAATTATTTTTGTGTATCACGGACGAATTACCTATGTATATGAATACATTAAATAAGTTTAAGCAAATTTTTTATTTATAAAATTAAAATCTCGATATTAAGTATCTTTATTTTGAGAGTAGATGAGTCCTGTATCTCCAATAGACCGTATATTACAATTTATACATAATAAACATATTACACACCTTGTAGTACATGGATTGAAAACAAGACAACATACTCATCGATATATACACGAATCCATTTATAATACATTTAACTATATAGCAGAACGTGCTGAACATCATATTAATGTAATATGGTGTGAGGATGAATATGGATCTAAAAATATCTATACTCCTACACTATATAATCCGGAGCACAATTTTCTCATATTTGCTACACCTCATTTAGAATTGGACAAATATTTACCGATTTTAGATAATGCCTATTACATAGTTCATTTCCGCGATTGTGTTGTATATACTGATACTCGTATTACAAAATACGATGAGTTATTAAAACAAAAAAAAGCTGTGAAATATATAGAATTTCGATACAGCGCAGATAACACAGAGTATAACAAGAATAATTTGGAACATATTATTAAAATGCCGAATACTCCCTTTTGGATGGATACCACAAAAAATGAGGTACATCTCGCATGGGCGACTAATTTATTTCCCGAGAAAATTGATGAAAATATTGGAAAAATAGCAGCATCGACTGAACCATATATTCGACGCCAGTCATATTTTTGTGGTCATGTATGGCGTGCGAATAATGATGAACTAACGCAATGGAAAACATTGTGCGATGAACATGATGTTGAGTGTATTATTGAACGTGAAAAAAACGAATTATTACATCAAGAAAAGGTGGGGGCATCGATGCTAGCGCCAGCCATACAAGGTGCTTCACAAAGACAAAGTGAAAACAAATACTACATGCCGTGTCGTATTTTTAAAAATGTTAGCTATGGTGCGATTCCCATCACAAATAACATTGGTGTTTACAATATGTTTAAGGAATATGGAATAATATATGATTCAGATTTAAATCAGCTAATGGAAAAATGTATGGATTTTTGTGAAAACATGAATGATAATTACGAAGATTATAAACAACAACAAATTATCGCTATGGAATATGTGCGCGACAACCATACGTATATAAATCGTATCAATACATTAATCCAATATGGTTTAGAATAAATATTTGTTATGTAGCAACAAATATTTACATACTAGAGTTGAGTTCAGTCGAAATGGTGTCTGTATCGCATTCAATCAATTGAAATATCTGCAATAAGTAATTACGTATTGTATTGCTGTTTATTTTAAGACGAGTATTTTCTTCTCGCAAATGTCGAAGTTCAGTCATTAAATCAACCTGTTCTTTTTGTAATTCTGGTTCTGCTTCCACTTCTGCTTCCACTTCTGCTTCCACTTCTGCTTCCACTTCTGCTTCCACTTCTGCTTCCACTTCTGCTTCCACTTCTGCTTCTGTTTCACTATGAGAAGTTGATTCCTCGTCATCAGACACAACTATTAATTCACATGTAGACTCATTATCTGAGGAACATCGTGTTTCAGTTTCGACTTGTGTTATGACTGTTATATTTTCAACAACTGGAACAGGTTTCACTGTGGTATCCCATTTTTCCAAGTATTTTTCTTCATCGGGGGACATAATAGTTGCTACAGATGATAATCGTTCAATAATGTGGTCCTTAATATCATCAGGAAAATATTGAAAACTTTTAGCATAAATATTGTTGAATAGGGATGTTTCAATATCGCGCACATCAGATATCGCGTCATCCAAATATAAAAATATATTTAATATTTTTTTTCTACTCTCTTCCTGTTCTTTCGTCCTTTCACGGTTCGACCCATTTTCATCATCTTCTTTTCCATAATAGCATTCATTCACCTCGTCATCCGACGTTATTTCTGATTTTTCGTCAAAATCGCACTTCGGTAATGAATATCGCTTTATTAAGTTTTTAATAGTTTCAATAAATACGTGACCCATAAATAATGGACGTTTTTTTAGAAAATTAGTTATAAAGAATTGTTCAAATGAATCAAAATCAACGTCTACACCATGATATGCTAACTCCAATTGTTTACGCAAGCATTTTGTGCATTTACTGCAAGGTTTACCGTTATTACGATCACAGTAAATAACTTTATTTTGCAAATTATATTTACATATAATTTTAGATGTTATCAATTCGGAGCAACCAGATGTTGGTGAAAACATGCATAGACCAATATGATTATAGAAGCGTTCCCATCTATTACGACGTGTCGGGTCAAATTGTGGAAAATACTTGGTTCCATTTGATAAACATGTTGCACCCATTATCGCACCACACATTATGTTTCGTATGTCCAAATCTGCACACATAATTAAGGGGGTAATATAAATGTTTGTAAATGTAGTGAAACCCTTTGGAGTTGCTAAATATTTACAATTCGATTCTATAATATGAATTTTATTTTCCAAATTATCTTCTACAAATTCTCGCACAGTATTATCCTTATTATCTATATCAGTTGAATGTATTAAATCGTAATCGGGAAACAAACATGCAATCGCCGTTGAATCCATACCCCCGCCATAAGCAATCACTGAATTTGAACCTCCTGTGTATGGTTCCAAATTAATATCGATATTATCAATTGTGATAGGTTCAGTTGCTCTATACACACCCTCAATTTTACCATGTTGAGGAAGTATATCCATTTGCAATCCGTCCGCAAAGCGTTTCGAAACGGGAAACGGCATTGTTGCTGAAGAATGAATAAAGGGATAAAACGCGGTAATACAAATAGCTGCTACAATATCCGGATGTAATGTGTTTTTTGATACATATTTTACAATAAGCGTATCTTCTTTCAAACTGATAGGTGCGTAGGGTCCTTGTGCACGCAATCCATTTCGTTCCTGCTCATTCTCGGGAATAGCTGTAAATGATGTATAATCAACACATTCTTCATATACAAACTTCATAACGGTATACTATATTTATTATTAAAAAAACAATAAATATACGCAAAATCTCACTTGTGGCTTTAACGACCCGTTGATCCGAACCCTCCCTCTCCTCGTTCGGTAGCTTCGAAAAAACTTTCATCAACTAATTCAACCACAATTGGTCGCAGGTCAGGTGCACATAGTTGCAACAATCTCGCGTTTTGTTCAACTACATATGGCTCTTTATCAGATGAAGTATTTCGAAATGCACCAATAATCGGACCGCGATATCCGCTATCAATAATACCAACACTGTTTGCTAACATAAGCGGTGTTTTTGATATACTCGACCGCGGATAACTGTAATACCCCGTTGGTTTCCATTGGTTTATGCTAGTATCAAAAATACTCATTCCACATTTGATTCCCATGCTTACAAATTTAGAATTACTTGAATCAAATACACATTCTTCGGGGAAAAACATATCGAATCCCGCGTTCGGATATCGATTGTTCAATACATCATTGTTATGATTTTCAATACTCTTGGTATACATTTGATGCAAATTTTGGTCATTATCATTTATAGAAATATACAGTTTTGCGTAAGCATTAATTGATGGCGAAGAATCCATATTATGTTCTATAATAGGATGTTGGGTTTATATTATATTTTATAAAATATAATCTGACTAGTGTATAACAATTAAAAGGTATGTGTGAATATCAATTATATCAATCGTTTCATTTATATATTGATTCCAAGACAATATGCGATTCACCTAGTCTACTAATATCCATGGATAACCTCTATTATACAAATTATACGATTTCAGTGATGAATGATAATACAACAGATATGTTTGGATTACAAACATATGCATTATTAGAATACAAGCAAACTGTCCAAGAAACGATATTATCACATGCAAACAATATGCCTCCAAACACAATTGCTATTTATATAAATCCTAGTGTAACCGAATTAAATGATTCGTTTCTGTTTGAATTGAATAAATGGTTTTTATACAAGAAATGCCGCGCGACTCAAATCGGGTCATTATGGGCATGTAAAATGGGTATTTTAAGTGAAATTGTAAATCAACATGGGTTGGAAATTGTGACTCATATTGACTTATTACCATCGATTGTCGATGTATGTGGAGATGGGCTAGTTGATGAATTTGACCAACCGAATTTAATCACAACCAAAGATGATTCATCAGATGTGACGTATGACCGAATTGTTTGTAAACCATTACCCGAAACTGTCCACGTATTATTAGCGACTTATGAACGAAACGCCAATATACGCGAAGTTATTACCCAATTTCAAGGTCAGACTTTTAAGCATATTCACTTGCATTTGCTAGATAATAATGTTGATACGGAAATACAATCGGAATTAGATACAATACTCGATGAAATGCGAGGAAATATGATGTTAACAGTTCATCGTCTAGGGTGGAATAGCCATTGTTTTGGACGCATAACATGTATCCGTAAAATAATGGAAGAACACATAATGGAATATGTTGTAATATTTGATGATGACCAGATATATGAAGCAAATTGGGTCGAAAATATGTTGCGAGACCGTAAACCATTGTCTACATTGAGTTGGTATGGTAAGTTGTTTAATAAATGCGATTATTGGTCTACCACAATATCCTATATGGGACTTCAAAATAAAAGTTATCCAACTGTAAAAGAATTTACCTATTTTGGACCCGGAGGGTGTATGTTTGATACCAACTTATTTTTATTCAAGGAGTTGTATGATTACAAAAAATATTCGGAAGATATTATTGCGATTGATGATATTTGGATGAGTTTTGTATTTAAAAAATACTTGAATATACCCTTTTATCGTAACCGAACACACCCACTCAAATGTATTGACCGAAACGACTTTACAAAAATGACTTGGGCAAATATAAAAGACAAAAAGAAAGATTTAATGACTTATTTGTCGACCACATATGACTGGGATGTTACAAAACCTACGCCGAAGACATTTACGGTAAACGGTGTATTTGAGCGCGTATACGTATTGTATACGTCGACTGATAATAAACCGATTGAAAAGTTAAATCAGATGAATATATGTGCGACCTATATACCGATTGAGACTGATGTTCAAACTACTACGAAGAAAATATTTGAACGCGCGTTGTATGCAGGAATTAAAACGGTTGTCGTGTTATATGACGACATTGTATTTGACGATTTTTTCCACTATCAATTCAACAAATATATATGTAATATACCGGAAAAGTGGGATAAATTAAATTTAGAAAGTATAATTCATAGTCAGTTAAACACGGTTATTGGATATACTTCACAATCGATGTTAGATTTTATTTCTGAAACGAAATGATAAATAATAGGAAATGATAATATATTTTGATATATTATAATGTCGAATTTACTCACCGGTTTCGATTGGAAAGACTATGGTGTTAAACATGGACTTGATTCGGATAATAAATGTGTAGAACATGCGATACGCGCATCAGTTGTAGTTAATGATTCGAAAAAAACCACCGTTTTTGACTGGAAACGATATATTGCAGATCATCCTGATTTACAACGTGCATTGGGAAAAGGTCGGCTCGTGAATGTAAATGACGCGACATGTCATTACTTAAGTCATGGTATAAAGGAAAATAGAAAAAAATATATATTAGGAACAGATGAACCATATGTGTATGATTTCGATTGGAAAATATATGATAAACTGAATCCCGATGTCTTTACACAACGTCACCGTAATGTTGGCGAATGGCATTGTTTTCGACATTGGTGTGAATATGGTTATAAGGAGGGTCGACAAACAGGGGGATGTAAACAATTAGTAGTGAAGACCGATGCATCGATTTCAACCGATGGGGAGGTGAATAAACGGTGGATAAAGGCGTTAAGTAATATAATTCTACCGAAGTATATAACGGTAGACAAATTAATATATTCGTATATTAATCATACACCTACGACAATATCCGATTATAAGTGTATTAACATAGAAAATAAAAAATCCTATAACGCACTAATAACTAATTCAAATGGTGATAATCTAAATGAATCGAATTTTATAAAAACAATACAACAAAATGGTGTTACATTGTATTTTAATAACATTTTTATATCCGGAAACAAATCATTAGTACCAGAAATAACTATCTCTAGAAATAAGGAGTATTCGAATGTTGTAAATAAACAGAATGTGTTTTTATCCCAAATACCATATAAACCACAATCGACTGGATCGTATTTTATTACGAAATCAATGATTGACGCAGTAAAAGATGATAATAGTTTATTATACCCACATGTATATGACCATTCAATATTTCATGAAATAAATAATAAACCTAAATTTTTACACGAACAGGTTGTAGATAAAAGTTGGTATAATTGGGCTTCAGATGATAAAATTAAAGAATTGAAATTAAAACATTTTGATAAAGATGCATTTGTAATATGTATTTGTGGAAGAATTGCTATCAATAATTATCCGAAATCATTATTGGAAGCAATTAAGTTACTACGTGCACAAGGTCATAATATTCATTTGTTGGCGTTAGCCAAATTCGAAGTTCGACCTGAACGATTAACACAAAATTTGTATGACGAAATTACCAGTTATGATTGGGTAAAATCATTTATTGTAGATAAAAAGGACGTGCTAAATTATTTTAGAATATGTGATGTGTTAGCTTCTACTTACAGAGATTATTGTAATCATGTTGGTGGTAGTAATAAAATCAAGGAGTATTTATTATGTAATAAACCCATATTATGTAGTAGGGGAAAAGAACGAGAAAGGGAACTAGGTAAAGACTATATCGGATTGTATGATTGTGAAACATGTAATACTGTGCCTCCATTGTGTTGGACTCGAGAATATTTGAAAAATCCAAATTGTTACATAAATCAATACAACACCTATTTTAAAAATGTCGATATTAATTTAATTAAGGAAGAAATTAACCAAATATTTGATTATATTTCAAAATATACAAAAATTGTAGATTTAAAATCTGTTATAACAAAATTAAATTTAAAAAATATAGTCATTTGTCCTGGACTAAAAGCATTTGCACGAATAAAAGACTGTTATAATTTAACATCAGATTATGATATCAACAAACCAACAATATTTTTTGGTTGTTATTCAATGGATGATGTTAATGCAATAAATAATCATAAAGGATTGAAATTTATCATGTATGGTGGAAATGATTGTAATTTAAATAATAAACATAGAATAAATATGTTCGAAGCTATAGATTTCAATAATAATGTTTCCTTTATTTCATCATCCGATGATATGTATAATAGATTAGTTACATTCAGAAAAAAGTATAATTTATCAAATACAATCTATAAATCAAATCTTAATTTATTAGATAAAACTATCTGGAGAAAAATTAATATATTAGAAAATTTTGTCTATGTATATGATGGATGTATGAAAAAAACAGAAGTATATTCTTCGGATATTTGTGATGATGTTATTGATATTTTAACAAAAAAATATAAAACAAAAATAAATTTTATCAGAACATCCGACTTTAAATCTTTTATATCACAAGAAGAATTATTTAAACTTTATAAAAAATGTTTTATAGGTATGAGATTAACATCTCACGATGGAAGTGCTCAAACAGTTATGGAATTTAATGAATGTAATTTACCAATAATACATAACCAAAGTGATTATGGTATAAATTGGAAGGATGAAAATGATATTGTTAAAACCATAGAAAATGAATACAAAAAAAATCTAGTTTCTATTATTGTACCAACATTTAATAGAATAGATTTGTTAAAAGA
>Ga0255752_10003293_pt1 | contig 16996 bp, 17 predicted proteins | sample 011ome_25_FD_179952 | JGI IMG/M metagenome (GOLD analysis project Ga0255752, IMG submission 179952) | Coastal salt marsh microbial communities from the Groves Creek Marsh, Skidaway Island, Georgia - 011512CT metaG (version 2) | ecosystem: Environmental > Aquatic > Marine > Intertidal zone >... | reverse complement strand
ATGCTACAGATAGTGCGTTAAAAAAATCTTTGGTATCTGATGTTTTAGAATCTGCTACCTCGATTAGCACAAGTGCAGACGCTACCGCAATCACCATTGACAGTTCAGAGAACGTAACTTTTACCAATAACGTAACCATCAACTCGGGGCAATTGACCGCAGGCGGTCTTGCTTACCCAACCTCAGATGGCACAAACGGACAGGTCTTAACAACCGATGGTGCTGGTACTTTATCATTCTCAACGATTTCAGGTTATACAGATTCAGATGTAGAAACTTATTTAAATACTTCAGAGATTTATACTGATGCTACAAATAATAGATTAGGTATTGGTGCTGCTAGTCCTACAGAAAAACTATCAGTTTTGGGTGGTCATATATCAGTAGGAGATAGCACAGGCGTAGCTGGAACAGAGTTTTTATTAGAAGGCTATAGGGAACTTTATCTAGGTGCTAAATACGGAAATACAAGCATAAGGACAACTTATGATATAGGTTCAAACGCATCTGATATGTTGTTCTACACAGCTTCAGGTGGCACAAACACTGAAGAACGCATGAGGATTACCAGTGGTGGTGGCGTAGTTGTTAATGGTACAACAACCAGTGGGACATTCTCAGTTTATGGTGGTGGTGGAATTGAACTTGCACTCAATACAACTAGTACAGTTGCAACTATTCAGTCTTACAGTAGCAAACCATTAGCATTAAATGCACTTGGTAATAATGTTGGAATTGGTACGAATAATCCTAGTGTAAAACTTGATGTTAATGCTGGTGCTGAAAATGTACCTGCTAAGTTTACAAGTACAGATGCAGGTTCATATATTCAATTTATGGATAATAATGCTACAGGTCATTATCTTGGAACTGTTGGTGGTAGCCTTGCAATTCTTAATACAAGTAATGTAGAACGTATGAGGATTACTAGTTCAGGCTATACAAAATATACTACTGTTGGAGCTTTTGTAAATTTGTCAGGAACCTATCACGAAACAATAGGAAGCGATGCAAGTATTGCCTACTACATCTATAACACTAATAGTGGTGGTGATTGTTTATTCCTCAACTGTAATAATGAAAATAGTAGTAATTTCTTTTTAGCTGGGTACAGTGACAATGCAGGACGACATAATATCTACATTTATAGTAATGGAAATGTCGTTAATAGAAATAACAGCTATGGTTCATTGTCTGACCAAAAACTAAAGCAAGATATTGAAGATGCAAATAGTCAGTGGGAAGATATTAAAGCAATACAATTTAGAAAGTACCGATGGAAACAAGATGTTGCTTCTAATGCTGATGCACCTTACCAATTAGGAGTTATTGCACAAGAGTTAGAATCTGCAGGTATGCATGGATTAGTTGAAGAAACTGATGATAAAGAGTTTTATGATGAAGTAGTTCTTGATGAAAATGGCAACCCTGTTCTTGACGAAAACGGAAACAATGTAACTCAGAGAGAAGAAAGACTAACAGGCGAATCCACGAAATCAGTCAAGTATTCTATTTTAACTTTAAAAGCCATTAAAGCTTTACAAGAAGCTATGGAACGCATTGAAACATTAGAAGCAAAAATTACAACACTGGAGAACGCATAGATGGCAAACACCAAGATCACATCAAGAGTTATAGCAGACAATGCAGTAACCAGTTCAGCGATTGCTGATGGTGCTATTACTGCGTCTAAAATTGCAAGTGATGCTATTGATGTTGTTGCAGATACAAGCCCACAACTAGGTGGAGATTTAGATGTCAATGGTAATGCTATAACAGGTAGCACTGTGCAAATAAATGGTGCAGGTGGCGAACTGATGATTTCTGCTACTGAAAATGGTCCAGTGGCTTTACGATATGATAACAACCTTAAGTTAACCACCAAATCTGATGGTGTAGATATTACTGGAGAACTACAGTCTGATAGTTTAGATGTGGATGGTGATGCAGATATATCGGGCACAATAGCATTAGGCAACCTAACCATCGCAGGTGCTCAAGGCACAGACGGACAAGTCTTAACATCTACAGGCAGTGGAATTGCTTGGGAAGATGCAGCAGGTGGTGGCGTAGCAGGTATTGTTTCAAGTGCAGATGCTACTGCTATAACCATAGATAGTTCTGAGCGAGTTGGGATTGGTGTTAACTCAATGACACAAAAACTTGTTGTAGGTGGTGAAGCAAACACTAGATTACAAATAGATGGCTCTGCAACATCGGGTGTTTACTTTACTGTTGGAGGTTCTAATGGTGGCACTATAAGGTCTGGTGCTACTAATCAGCTTGAATTTTTTACAACTAGCGAAGCTATGAGGATTGCTTCAAATGGCGATGTTCAATTGCAGGGCGGCAATCAAATGACCAACGCTCTTTCTTGGTGGAACTCTGCTACTTATGAGTTAGCATCTATAGAAAATGTAAGTCATCCATCATATAACGATTCAGGTGGTCTAGTATTTAAAACTGCTGGATTATCAAATTCAGGCATGGCAGAGCGAATGAGGATTGATAGTTCTGGAAGGGTTGGCATTGGAACCAATGATCCTAGCTCAGGCTATGGTGGTACAATAACTGCTGCAAAACTAGCTTTATTAAGTGGTACAGCAGGGAGTGATGGTGGTTCATCAACTCTGCTGATTGGTGGAGATAACAAGCATTATGCTTATATGCAAGGTAGACATACTACTGGTGGAGCAACTGAATTAGATTTAGGCACAGCAAGTGGAGCATCAAATCCAACTGTTAAAGTTAGAATTAAACCAAATGGCGAGCTTATGGTTGGAACTACTAATTTGTTTGGTGGTGGTAATAAAACTACTGCTTTCTTTGGTGCAAAATCTGACGCAAATTTAAGATTATTAAGTGCTAATAATGGTGGTTATGCCTGCTTGGTAATTCATAATACTGGCTTAAATACAGTTGGCTCTATAACTCAAAATGGTTCAAACGCATCTTTTAACACTTCTTCAGATTATAGATTAAAAGAAAATGTTGATTATGCATGGGATGCTACAACTAGATTTAAACAGCTTAAACCTGCTAGATTTAATTGGATAAGAGACGAAACAAATACTTTACAGGATGGATTTTTAGCACACGAAGTTGAAGATATTGTTCCAGAGGCAGTTAAAGGCACAAAAGATGAAGTTAAAGACACAATATCAAATGTAGTTCTTAATGCTTCAAGTGTAAAAATTGATGAAAATATAACAGAACAAGAATGGATTGCAGGCAAGGAAGATGGAACATATGAAGCAGATACAACATGGGTTGCATCATACGCTGAACCTATCTATCAACAAATAGATCATTCAAAACTTGTTCCATTACTAGTGAAAACAATACAAGAACTAGAAGCTAGAATAACAACACTGGAGAACAGCTAATGCCAAATACAAAGATACATGGTGAACAGTTAAAAGACTCAGTTGTACGCTTCACCGCTAAGGCGGGGGAAAATTTAACTAAGGGTCAAGCTGTTTATATATCCGGTATCTCTGGTGAAGTTCCTGTTGTATCTTTAGCAGACGCAGATGACTCTGCAAAAATTCCAGCTTTTGGTTTAGCAGAAGCAACCGTTAGCACCAACGCAGAAGTAGATATTATTAGTTTTGGAACCCTCGCAGGTTTAGATACCTCCGGTTATTCGTTAGGAGATACATTATATGTAGACACCACAGCTGGTGCCTTAACGAATGATCCGGCTGGCGGGGAAACAGTAAAACTACAGAACATAGGTAAGGTTCAAAGGGTCCATGCAAGTAACGGGTCTATTAAGGTAGGCGGAGCGGGGAGAACAGCCGCAACCCCAAACCTTAACCAAGGTAAGATATTTATTGGGGATGCTAATAACAAGAGCTCAACTTCGGTGTATACTTTACCTATTGCTGACGGAACCAGCGGACAGGCTTTGGTTACAGACGGATCCGGGGCTGTGAGCTTTGGTGACGTTGCTGTTTCTCAAACATTAACCGTGCTGGGCAGAAGTGGCAACACAGACATAACAATAACAAGTGGAACGCTGGTCGTTGAGGGACGAGCAGGCAACGTAAACGTAGGAGTATAAAATGGCAGTTAGATTCCCATTAATAGTAGATGGCAGCGGAACACCAGCCATCGAGGAAATTGCAAGTGGTGATGTTCTGGACCTTACAGGATGTCAAGTTAAATTAGGTAGTGAGGCTACCCTAACCGATGGTGCAACGATTGCATGGGATGTATCAACCTCCCCTATAGCAAAAGTAACTTTGGGTGGTAACAGAACATTAGCAGCCCCAAGTAACGCAGTGGGTAGCGGACAATACATATCCTTGCTAGTAATACAAGATGGTACAGGTTCAAGAACGCTAACATGGAACGCTGTTTACGAATTTACGGCAGACACAGCACCAACTCTTACAACAACAGCAAACTACGGAGACCTTTTTACCTTCAGATATAATGGGACTAAGTGGCTTGAGGTAGGCAGAAATCTTAACTTAGTACTAAGCTAATGTCCTTACTTGCTTTATCAGGAACTAACTCCGTATCAGGAGGATTTGATATTGCAAACTCTGTAAAACTTGAGCCTGATAATGCTGAGTTTTTAAAAAGAAATCAAGCAGATGGTAATAGAAAAACTTGGACATATAGTATGTGGGTTAAAAGAACCGAGCTAGGAATGTCTAACGGAATGTTACTTTTTTATGCTGGTGTTTATCATCAAGCAACAAGAATATTTTTTGATGCTGGTTCAGACATGGACAAATTAACTATTGATTTAGCCAGTGAAGCAACTACTCAATATAGATGGATTACTAAGAGATTATTTAGAGATACCTCTGCTTGGTATCATTTTGTTTGGAGAGTTGATACAACTCAAAGCACAGCCACTGATAGGATGAGAATGTATGTAAATGGAGTATTGCTTACAGCAGATGATTTTGAACAAACAGCAACTTTTCCACAAAATACAGACACAACTGCCAATAAATCAAGTTTAGGCGGTCAACAACAAATGGCAATCGGCAACTATTCTTGGGCTAACAACGATGGTATTTATGCAGGTTATGCAGCTCAATGTGCATTAGTAGATGGGGAGTCTTTAGCACCTACAGAGTTTGGTAAGTTTGATGAAGATACAGGTATTTGGAAACCTAAAGATATAAGTGGTTTAAATTATGGAACAGGTAACAATTCTTTTTTCTTAGATTTTGAAATTGCATCAGACTTAGGTGGAAACGCTAAAGGCAACGATGTAAACTTCACCCTAAACAACATCACATCCGCAAACCAAGCAACGGACACACCTACTAATAATTTTGCTACTTGGCAGGTTTTAACTGGTCAACCTTATGCTGTAATTAGAAATGGTGCTACTCATTACAATCTTTCAGGACAAGTTGGTTGGTATTCTAATGTTGGTAGCATTGCTTTTACAAAAGGCAAATGGTATGCAGAATTTAGACTTGGTAGTGGCATAACAAATATGATGGCAGGGGTATCTCAGGTAGATAGTGAAGAATCTTGGAACAATACTCATTTAGGCGGTGTATCAAACTCAACCGCTTATACTATGGGTTTTTATAATGCAAATGGTAATGTATATACAAACAATGGCAGCACTGCTTGGGGATCAAGTTTTCCAGCAGGAACTATTATTATGGTTGCTGTAGATTATAAAACAAGTGGAGTAGTATCTCTTTATTTTGGAACAAATGGAACTTGGGCAAACAGTTCAAATCCTGAAACTGGTGCAAATAATTTTGATATGAACTCTGGAAGTCCTTTGCCTAATAATTTAGCAATAAGTTTTGCAGCTTCACCCTACAACAATGGTGGAAATGCAGAAGCAAACTTTGGTGGCTTTTCTGGATTTTCAATCGCATCAGGCAACACAGATGCCAATGGCTACGGAACTTTTGAATATGCACCCCCATCAGGCTACTACGCCTTATGCACTAAAAACTTAGCGGAGTACGGATAATGCCTTATACAAATATAGACGACCCATCTGCACATTTTCAGGCTTTTACTTATACTGGAACTGGCACTACTAATTCCATTACATTAGACGGAAATAGTGATTTGCAGCCTGACCTTTATTGGTATAAAACTAGGTCAAATTCAAATTATCATTACTTAGCTGATTCAAGTAGAGGAACTACCAAGTACATATATCCTAATGACTCTTTGGCAGAAGGAACTGTAAGTTCTTTATATGTTCAATCCTTTGATACAAATGGAGTTACTCTAGGGGCTGGTGATTCAGGAACAAATACAGGTGGAACTACTTTTGCAAACTGGGTTTGGAAAGCTAATGGTGGTACGACAACTTCGGTTTCAGCATCAGGCACAGGAGCTAATTGCATTAATGCTAGTACACATCAAGTTAATCAAGATGCTGGTTTTAGTATTATTACTTACACGGGCAGGGCTGATCAAATAACAGTACATCAACAAACAAACTTAACACATGGATTGGGCGTGGCACCAGACCTTACTATTATGAAAAAACGAGATGCCACAGGTGGTTGGGTTGTAATGGGAAAACATGTTACAACATCAAGTGCTTATAGTGCTAATGAATACTTACGTTTAGATACTTCTGATGCTATAAGTAATGCTCAATATACGGGGTATGTTGCTCCAACTTCAACTTATATATATTTAGGAGATGCACTTGTAAATGACACAGGTAACGATTATATCTGTTACGCTTTTGCTGAAAAACAAGGCTACAGCAAGTTTGGCAGTTATATAGGAAATGGAGAATCGCTAAATGGTCCGTTTGTCTATACAGGATTTTCACCTGCTTTTGTAATGATTAAAAATACTGAAACAGGAGGAAGGAATTGGTATATATATGATACTAAGCGAAGAGCTTTTAATGCAAATGGTACAGTAATTAGTGCTAATACAACCGGTGCAGAAGCAACTGACCAAGCAATTGATATTTTAAGCAATGGATTTAAAGTAAGACCGGGAGCTTTAGGTAGTTTCGGAACAAGTACTATAAACCATAGCGGTCAAAAAATGATCTACATGGCATTTGCAGAAAATCCATTTGTAACATCAACAGGTATACCAACAACAGCAAGATAATATATAATAGGAATTAATATGTGGGCATTAGTAGAAAACAATCAAGTAACTCAGGTTTACACCAGACCTAAAGCAATAACTATTGGGGACAACCAATACCCAAGTAACATTATGTCTGTATGGTCTACCGAAGAGTTAGAAGCAATAGGCATTTATGAAGTGGTTGTAGATGACAGCAACTTTAAAAATCCATCTTATTACATCAACACCAATCAATCTTTTGATTTTGCTAACGATGTAGTAACTGCATCTTATGGTACAGCTACACCTAAAGCACTGGATGATGTTACCGATGAAGATGATAATGTTACAAGAGGTCTTAAATACAATCACAAACAAGTCATTAATCAACAAGCAGGAGGCATGCTTAGTAACACCGACTGGTATGTAATTAGAGAAGCCGATGGTGGCACAGCTTGTCCAGAGGATATCAGCACCCACAGAGCAGCAATTAGAACAAAAGCTAATGATATGTGTACACTGATTGATGGTGCGGCAGACGTAGATGCTCTAGCAGCTTTGTATGAATACAACGATGCTGAACCACCTGTTAGACCTTTAGGTGAGTTTCCAACCGTCTGAGTAAACCTTTGTAACTATTAGAATTGTGTTAAACTTTAATTATGTGAACAACAACTGGACTTATGGCACGTTTTTTATATTGTATACCATTTTTATTTATAGGATTGATCCAAGCTGACCCAGTTGGTGATTGCACAGCAGGCACTCAATACTGTGAAGATAATGGGTTAACAACCATCAATACCACAGTTACCACAAACACTAACACCAACAACAACACAAACATAAACACTAACACCAATAACAACACAAACACAAACACCAACACCAACAACAATACAAACATCAACACGAACAATAGCACCAGTAGCTCTTCGTCAAACAATGTAAACACAAACAACAACACCAATGTCAATACTTCGACTTCGACATCAAATGTAAATTCAACCGTAAATCAAAATGTTACAAATACCTCTAGCTCAACAAGCAACAATGTAAACACAAATAATAATACGAATGTGAATGTTTCTGAGTCTGAGTCAAATGTCGTTACGGACAACACTAATAAAAATATTAATAACTCAACCTCTGATAACACCAACAGAAATATTAATGAGTCCAACTCAACTCAAACCATTAATCAAAATGTAAAAAGTAAGGCACCCCCTGCTTCTGCTATTGCACCAAGTATTATGAGTTATTCTCAAGACTTATGTACTGTAGGTAGATCGGGTGCTTTTCAAGGACAGGTGTTTGGTCTTTCAACTGGAAGCACAGTCACAGATGAAAACTGTGAAAGATTAAAACTGTCTAAGTATCTTTACGATACTGGCATGAAAGTGGCTAGTGTGAGCATACTCTGCCAAGACAAAAGAGTATTTAAGGCTATGGAAATGGCAGGCACACCTTGTCCATATAAAGGCAAAATTGGTGACGAAGCAACTCAAGCTTGGTTAAAAAACCCATCAAAAAGACCCGATGCAGACGAAAAAGAAAAAGAATTTATTAGACAATGCACACAAGATGCAAATCCTAAAAGAGAAAAAATAAATAAAGATGTGGTTGGGTTAGTAAAAAAAACCTATACAAAAAAAACTAAAACCAACAGACAATGCAAAAAAGAATTTTATGCTACGCAATAGCGTGTCTGTTTAGTGTTACAGCTTTAAGCCAAACAACAGTCACCCTCATTCAAGACAAACCCATTTGGGATTTACGCTTAGAAAATGCTACCAACATGTCAGCAAGTGATGACGGCACATCTCAGGTTTTTAACTTTGGCTTTGACTTTAATTTTTTTGGCGAAACTTTTAACCAAGGTTACATGGCTAGCAATGGTTGTTTAATATTAGGCTCATTATCTACAGCAAGCACATGGGAGAAAAACTGCACACAGTACAATCCTAGCCCATCCCCCAACACCAACTATACAATCTATCCGTTTTGGACTGACCTTATTATGGGAGAAAATTCTTCCATGTTAGCCAAAAGTTTTGATGACAAGGTTATATTTGGTTGGTATGAAATGTGGGAATATTACAGAGATTCAAAAAATACTTTTGAGCTTTGGCTATACCCTAACGATACCTACGAGGCTCGTTATGGCGAGCTAGACATTCAAGACCATGATGTATTTATAGGTATACAAGGCAAAGAAGATGAGTTTGAAACTTATTATTTTCATGATGAGTGCAATACAGGAGTATACAATTCTAAAGAATGTTACAACTATGACTGGAACAGTTCAGACAAAAATCAAAATTTAGAAAACGGTGGCTCTTTATTTGTTGGCGAGGTTATTGATTGTAGCAACCCACTAAATGATGTTAGTTGTGCAGGATATTGGCAAGCTTATGATGATGAACAATGTGACATTGACCCTCAATACTCTCCATCATGCAAAGGCTATAAACAAGAAGAATCCGTAGCTTATTTTCAAGAAGAAGAAATTGATTATGGATATCAAGAAGAACAAAATTACAGCAACCCACCTATAGAAGAAGAACAACAGTTTGGCTACATAGAAGAGCCTATGCAATCATACGAAGAACCAATATTTTTTGAGCCACAACAACAAGTTTTTAATGAACCCCAACCTTTTTCCGAGCCAATAGAAACAATTGAAATATTTGAAATTGCACAAGAAGAAACATTTTTGCCTCGTGAAGAAATTATGATTGAAGAATTTATTTTTCAAGAAACCTTTTTAGCAGAAAACTTGCCTGAACCTGAAAGAATAATAGAAGAAGAGCCTGAACCCATTTTTGAAGAAGTGATAGAAGAAGAACTAGAGCCTAGATTTATCGAAGAAGAGATAGAGGAACAAGTTGCAGAAGTTAGAGAAGAAAGAGAAAGGCAGGAAGAAACCATTGAAGAAATTTTTGTTGAAAACAAAGATACAAAGAGTTCATTAACTAGAGATGTCGCATTGCGAGTTGTTTCATCTACAATTAAAACAGCCAACAACAGTGTAAGTGGTACAAGTCAAAACGATGACAACAATTTAAACAATTCATCTAATTCATCAGGATCAAGCGGTGGCGGTGTTTCTATGAGCAACTCACCTAGTATTTCAGATCAATTTGCATCTTCAACAGCACAAAACAATGAGGTTTTACAAATGAGCGTTTCTGTTTCTACAGAATCAAATGAGTCTTTTTCAGACACAACAACTATGGCTAGTAACATTAGCAATACATCTTCAGTCAATAATGATGTACAAATTGATACATCTTTATCCGCAAATAACAGCAGATCAGACTCAGATGAAATAGCAGATCAAATCCTTGCTAAAAACATGCAAGAGGCTCAAAACGAAATAAAAAACAAACAAGAACAAACAGGAGAGTATGGATCAGAAGATAAAATTATTGCATACATGGGGTATGTTGTTGGATTTAATGATTACAGAGCTTTATCTATACCCAATCAAAAGCTTTGGTATGAGTCAAAAAACATTTATACTAGCAATACATTATTAGATAATAGAACAGCTTTTAACGGTTTGTTTAACCAAAACATAAAAACTTTGGTAAACTTAAAAGCAATGCAACCTAATTTGTAGGATAAAAAATGAATTGGTTTGAAAATAAAACAACGCAATTAATAGCTCTTGTAGGAATTGTTACAACCCTTGCTGGCTTTGGCTATCAAGGAGCAACCTATGTTAATAGAATTGAAAACTTAGAGGCACAAGCATCTGTTTCTTACGAAGAAGACATTAACAGCCTTGTAACACAAATTTCTGTTATGGAACAAAAATTAAAAAAGTTAGAGCAAATAAATATTTTAGAAGGGGTTGTTAATCAAAACACCAACAATTGGTCTATTTTAAAAGAACAGTACATGAACTTACAAAAAGATGTACAAAAGATAGAATCTAAAATTAATGAAGAAAAAAATCCATTAGCGGGGTAATTATGAAATTTGGTGCAATAAAAAATTTAGTGGGGGCTTTAGCTCCTACACTAGGGTCTGCTTTAGGGGGCCCTTTGGGTGGTCAAGCAGCTTCTATTGTTGCTGATGTTTTGGGATGTGCTCCAGAACCAAAAGCAATTAACCAAGCTATACAACAAGCAACTCCTGAACAAATGCTTCAACTTAAAAGAGCAGAACAAAACTTTGAAGTTCAAATGAAAGAACTTGAAGTAGATATCTTTGCGCTTGAAGTACAAGATAAACAACAAGCAAGAAGTAGTTTTTCAAGAGATTGGACAGCGAGGATTATGGGAACTGCTGTAGTTGGTGGTTTTCTTGGATACATTTTTTTAGTTACCTTACAACCGCCAGAACAAAATTCTGAAGCTTTAATTAACTTAGTTCTTGGATACCTTGGCGGGCTAGCTAGTGCTGTGATATCATTTTATTTTGGGGCATCAAACACGCCTGATAAAAAAGAAGATTAAATTAAGGAGTAATTTATGACAGATAATAATGAAATAAAAACCGTTACGTTTGATGGTTTTGAATATAAAATTGAAGACCTAACCCCAAATGCAATAGAGGGGTTCAACATGCTTGTTAAGTTACAGCAAGAAATTGCTAACATTTCTTATGACTTACGGGTTAATCAAGCAGCACAAAAATTAATATCCGAGGAACTTAAAACAACCCTTAAGGAAGAAAACATTCAGTATGTGGAGAAAAAAGAAAAATAACTGGAAATACTTTACCCATGATGAATTAAAGTGTAAACATACAGGTTTATGCGAAATGGATGATGACTTCATGCGTAAACTTGATACAATAAGAGAAGAGGTAGGGGTACCTTTTATTATCAGTAGTGGATATAGAGATAAGACCCATCCTATAGAAGCTAAAAAATCTAAGCCAGGGGCTCATTCATCGGGCAAGGCAGTAGACATACTTATACGAGGAAAGGACGCCTTAAAACTTATTCAGGTAGCCCTTAAACACGGTATAACGGGTCTAGGTGTAAAACAACATGGTGATAGCAGATTTATTCATCTCGACACGCTCGAAGAAGAACCCATGCGTCCGCGCCCACATATATGGAGCTACAAGTGAATGACGACGTATCAAATAGGTTAGATAAACTAGATAGTAAAATAGATAAACTTTCTGAAGCAATAGTAGCTATTGCTCGAATAGAGGAACGAGTAACTACGGTGTTAAAACAAAACGACAGATTTATTTTAAGAATGGACCGCTTAGAAGATAGAGTAGAAATTGTTGAACAAAAAGCCATAGTAAATACAAAGGGGGTTAGCATGTTTGAAAGGGCGTTTTGGATTATCTTCGCAGGAATCGTTAGCATAATCGTGTATACTTTCAAATGATATGGCGTATTTTAAACTCATCACGTTTGGCGGACTTGCTCCTCAAGTCTCACCTAGATTATTAAAAGATAACTTAGCTCAAACAGCCATTGATGTAAACTTAGACAGCGGCAGGCTTGTCCCTATTACTCAAGACTCACAAACACTTGTATTAAGTAATTCAAGTAGAACCAGTATATTTAAATACACAGACTCACCGGAAAGGTGGTTACAGTTTGATGAGGACGTGGATGTAGTTCCAGGTCCCATAGCTGGCGATACAAATGATACAGTCTATTGGACAGGACAGTCTTACCCACGTATGGGTAGAAGTGATGTTATTGTTGGGTCTGAACCTTTTCCTAGTAATTTTTACAGATTGGGTATACCCGCACCTACAGCAGCACCGACCGTCGCCCTTGAAGCGCCAACCCAGATTGAAGCTACGATAACCACGATCAACGGTTCATCTGTTTTAACTGTGACCACGGTTAGTGTACATGGGGCTTCAGTAGGAGACTATGTAAAGCTCGCTAATTTTAGTGCAGTAAACGGTATACCTGCTACAGATATTAATATTGATCATAAAATTGTAAGTGTACCAAGTACAACAACCTTAACAATTGAGGTAAATAGCGCAGCTACATCATCAGGTACCTCTAGCTCTATTGCAAACGGCGCTTCGTTTAATGATGAATCAAGCGCTTTGATTGATTTTAGTACTTCTTATGTGTATACATTTGTTAGTGCTTACGGAGAAGAGGGACCCCCTTCTGCTGCATCAACTGTTATAACTACGGATGATAATAGAAAGGTAACGATATCAGGTCTTGAAACAAGTACCTCGGGCACCGGTCGAACAAACACTAATCTTCTTAAAAAACGTATATACAGATCTAATACTGGCTCTAATACAACCGCTTTTCAGTTTGTTGGCGAAGTTACTTTAGCAACTACATCTTTTACAGATACCTCTGCAAACTCTGATTTAGCTGAAATTATTCCTTCTACTTATTGGATTGGCCCACCAAACGAAGATACTAGTTTATACCCCGATGGTCCTATGAAAGGGTTAGCTGCAATGCCTAATGGAGTGTTTGCTGGTTTTACTGGGAAACGCGTTTGTTTTTCAGAACCTTTCTTACCTCACGCTTGGCCTGCAGCTTATCGTATAACTCTTGAAGAAGAAGTTGTAGCTATAGCTGTTACAAGTAATGGTTTAATTGTTGGCACAAAAGGTACGCCTTATTTAATTGCGGGCACCGATCCACAATCTATGAGTGCTATACGTATTGAAGCAGCACAAGCTTGTCTAAGCAAAAACTCTATGGTGGATATGGGTGAATATGTTATGTACGCCGGTCCAGATGGGTTAGTCGCAGTATCAGGAGCTGAAGTTAAAATTTTAACCGAAGGTTTAATTAACCCAAAACAATGGGGTTCAAGCTACTACCCTGCAACCATAAAAGGTTTTTTATGGGAGGGTCGGTATGTTGGTTTTTATTATACCGGCTCTGCTTATGCTGGATTTATTTTTGATCCTAGAGGCGGCGATTCTACTTTTACAGAATTAAGTGAGTCTAATGAAGTACCAGGGGGCTTTACTGATCCTGATGATAATGAACTTTATATTATTATTGATGATGATATTAAGAAATTCCAAGGCAGCACAACCAACGATACTTTTACTTGGAAATCAAAAGAGTTTGTAACTGCAAAGCCAACTAGTATGGGTTTTGCTAAAGTAGATGCAGAAGCATTTCCTGTAACACTTAAAGTTTATGGAGATGGCTCTGTAATATACGACGCTACCATCAGCACATCTGGCAGTGTTTATTCAGTTACGGGTACAACACCTAGCTTTAGTGCTACTACTATATATGAACCAATAGTTAGACTCCCAGCAAGTGTGCATCGTACTTTTGCTATAGAAGTATCCTCAGCACAAACAGTTAATGAAGTGTGTATTGGTGAATCGATTGATGAATTAAGGAACGTTTAATGGCTACCACTGGTACTAAACTGCCGGGGCTAAAACCAATCCCCGCTAAAGTAGACAAAGAACTTGCGGGTTCTTTAAAAGCCATGCAAGAAGCTCTTGCTATAAGGTTAGGACAACTTGGCGACCCAATAGACAGAGCAGTAACTTTACGAGAATTAATTGATAGCGGTCTTGCTGTAAAACTAAAAGATAATCCTTTTGATCCAAACGCAGGCTTAGGACCAACCGATTTTGGTCCCCCTGATGCTGGACCGGGAGATTTATCTATACCCCCCGCTCCGGTATCTTTAACAGCAGAAGGGGTTTTTACTCAAGTTATATTAGATTGGAATGGTACAAGTGCTAGTGCTCCGTACGGTAATCATGCTTACACAGAAATATGGCGCTCAAGAGATAATAATTTAGCTGGCGCTACACTAAGAGCTACAACAACCGCTTTTATTTATACCGATGAAGTGGGTTATGGAGAAACATATTATTATTGGGTGCGTTATGTAAGCACATCTGATGTACAGGGACCTTTTAACAACACCAACGGGGCAGAAGCTACAACGCTGCAAGATATAGCAGCGGTTATGACCGAGTTAAGTGAAACCCTAGCAGATTTACCTGGGTATAATTTATTAGCTACAAGTACAACAGCAGCGACTATTATTAAGAGTTCTAGTCAACCTAGCACTAGAACTAATGGTGATCCTTTACAACCAAACGATATTTGGTTTGATACAGATGATGGTCAAATTTATACAAGAAATGTAGCAAACAATGCTTGGGTAGCAGGACGCGATGCAACCTTAGTTAATTTATTTGGCACCACAAGTTTCACTGGGAGCACTTTGACTTCCGCTATGGCTACAGCTCAATCCGATATTGTTACCGTTACAAACGCTCAAAGTGCTACAGCTACTAGTGTTACTAATTTAACTAGTACAGTTAATGGCAATACTAGTTCTATAAGTACTTTAAATACTACAACAGCTAACATAAATGGTGATCTTAATGCCATGTACGTATTACAAGTTGCTACCGAAACTAACGGAAGTGTTTCTTCTGCTGGTATGGTTATTGGTTCAAATGCAAGTAGTGGTTCGGGGGCTCAATCTTATGTGCAGTTTAGAGCAGATAAGTTTGCTATTTGGAATGGATCCTCTGGTACAGCACCTTTTATTGTAAGTGGAGGCACTGTTTTTATTGATAGTGCACGTATTCAAGACGGTGCTATAACAAATGCAAAGATTGGTAACCTAGCTGTAGAAGAAGGTAAAATAGCAAACCTTGCTGTAACAAACGGAAAGATTGGTAATTTGGCTGTCACAGAGGGAAAAATTCAAGATTTAGCCGTAACTAATGCAAAGATTAATAATTTAAGTGCTACAAAAATTACTTCAGATCAATTAGATTCAGCAAGAATTAATGTTGATACATTAAATGTAAAACACTTTGCTGATGTAAGTGCTGACATTTTTAATCAAACAGGAGGCACAGTACCTTTAGCCGTTTATAATAGTGCTAGTCAGTATAATGGAAGCTATCCAGGCGATCAGATAAATAGTGTTGAAGCCGTTTACCTACCTATTACAGTAAACAATGTAAGAAATGGCGCAACGTATCAGGTTTTATATAGTGCTGTTTTGGGAGACGTAAGAAATGGCACCCTTCAATATAGTTTTAATGGGTCTACTTGGGTGTCTTTATCACCAGTAGTAGAGGCAGATGCGGGAGTATTTAGAACATACGCATTTATGTGGCAGGGCACACTTACAGGTATGTCTAGCTCACAAGAAACAGTTTATTGGCGAATGAATTTTAATGTATCGGGGTCCGTACATAACAGTACATATCAAAGTATGTATGTATACATAGATAATACAACTTAATTATGAAAAACTATTCAATCTATAATACCGCTACAGGGATTATTCATACACAAGGACAAACTTCTGTTAATAGTGTAGATGATATATTATTAAACGAAGGCGACAGTATTATTGAGGGAGACTTTGACAGGGCAACACAGAAGATTGTTGCTGGGGTTGCAGTAAGTTATACGCCAGACTTTTGGCCTAAAGTTAGAAGGACTAGAGACTTTTTATTAGCAGAATGTGATTGGACACAAAGCCCTGATAGCCCTTTGACAACAGAAAAGAAAGCAGAGTGGACTACATACAGACAAGCTTTACGAGACGTGCCGGCTACTAACTCATCAGTAACAGATATTGATAGTGTAGTATGGCCAACTAAACCACAATAAGGTAAGATAAAACCATGAAGAATACAGGCATAAACAAACCTCTTGACCACCAAGAGCCCCATACATATAAAGATCTTTGCAGTTGTTCTTACTCAACAGTAAAGGATCATGATGGGACTATTCCTGGGGTAAAAGAATCTGAAAAACCATTTTTTGATCTTTGGAGAAAAGATAAGGAGTAATTATGTATAACTATGGCAAAAAGAAACCTAGTAAAAAGAAATCTATGACTAAAAAACCTAAGTCAATGAAAATGTCTTACGGCAAAAAGAAAAAGAAGTAGGTAAGTATGGATAAGCTAGGAGTGCTTTGCACACAAAAGGAAGTGCTGCACGGTCAACGTGCACAAATAACTTTAGA
>Ga0255752_10003289_pt1 | contig 17001 bp, 10 predicted proteins | sample 011ome_25_FD_179952 | JGI IMG/M metagenome (GOLD analysis project Ga0255752, IMG submission 179952) | Coastal salt marsh microbial communities from the Groves Creek Marsh, Skidaway Island, Georgia - 011512CT metaG (version 2) | ecosystem: Environmental > Aquatic > Marine > Intertidal zone >... | reverse complement strand
CAAAATTTTTTGATTTGCTAACTGGCCATAGGTTTTGGCCATAAGGGCAGCTGTATTCGTATTGATACCTGTCATGGTCCTTATTCCAGGTAACTACCATAGCCGCCGCCCCAACAGCTCGATTGGTAGTTGTTGTTCGGAATTAATTAGTTAAAACCGTATTTTTTGTAAGCAGAGCAAAGCTCTCCAAACCCTCCTCTTTTTGATTGTTTTTAGTATCTGTAAACCTCAAAACAGTCCAACACGCCCCACTTCTAAGAGCGGCCACAACTTCAACAGTAACACCTCCCTGCGAGGGGTGCTGTATATACCCAAGAAATTCTAACCTTCGATCAACTCTGGGCAGCACATTGGCGTCCAATAGATTCACTACCGGTTTAGAAATCCCCGTTTTGCTCGATACTGCTTCCACCATATTTTTCGCAGAATTATGCAACAAAGTCTTTTTATCGAATTTCACATCTTTTGGGAAAGTTATCGTCGAAAAAGATGCTGCATCACCTGAGTAAACACGCTGGGTATATTGAGATGCGCTTCCCAAGGTGGCACGTTGGTAAAACCCGAGCTCTTTTGACATGTCTAAAGTCGCATTACAGGCCCACACTGTAGGCGCAATCATGCATATGTAAAAAACAAACAACACCACGCGCCAATTTTTTACGATATTGATCATGTTTCTAACAACTGAAGTACCGTTGCCTGACGCTGAGTGGCCATGTTAATGGCTTGCTGAGCAGCTTGAGACAGGATCATTTCTTGCGCAAGTTTTGTTGACTCAACAGCCATGTCGCTATCAACAATGCGGCCACGTGCCTGCTGTGACATCATTGACGATTTTGTTTGGTTGTCGATGTTGTGCTGAAGCCTATTCATCAGCGCACCTAATTTTGCACGAGATGATGATATCTGTTCAAGTGAACGGTTCAACACTGTAACTGCATTTTGAGAGTCAGCTTTTGTTTCCACTTTGATGTCAGCCAGCGCAAGGCCACCAACGTTTGTTGCGCCATCACCGTAAGTTGCGCCACCGGTAACCACTTCCGTCTCGTATCCAGCAGCATCTGCAACCGCTGCACCGCCGGCTGCAGTAAGGTCCAGATTGTAGGTGGAGCCACCAATTTCTAGATATTCAATATTAGTGAGGGTGTCTGTTCCATCAGTTCCGGTTATCGTGGTCACACCCCCAGAGGTGGAGCTGGTGTAACTTCCCACAACTCCGGAAAATACAGCAATATCGTCCCCTGCACCACCATCAATGGTATCATTACCAGCACCACCAGTAATGAAGTTACCCTTTGCATTACCTGTTATAGTGTCGTCTCCGTCGCCACCAACAGCATTTTCTATCCATGTATTGTATGCAATACCGACGTTATCCTGACCGCGATAAAGTGACTCGCGCTCGTAGGCGGTGTAATATGAATTACTAGCAGAAGCGAGAGCATCCTGACTTTCGACAACCCCTGTGAGGTATGACTCAATCGCTGCATCACCCGCAGCTACCGCCGCGATCTTTTCTGCATCAGTAGCATAGTAACCCACAGACGAGTATGTTCCAGGTGTCAAATTGATTATGCTACCCGTTGCGGTAACTCCACTCGCATCAAATGTGTCATCACCGTCACTGTCAACGATTACCCGGATTGAATTGTAGCTGTCATCAAAGAGATTTGATCCGGAGCCGGCACCGTAAGTGGTATCCGTAGCTTCGTGACTCCAGCCATTAGAAGACCAATCATCGTCAGTGGTATAAATCGCACCAATTGCTTCGATATCAAGAAGGCCAGGTGTTGAACTATTCACTAAGCTGTAACTGCCGTTGCTCTGGACGACTAAGTTACGATCTCTTTGAATGTAAGTCATCACGGTATTACGCTGAAAATCAATGTTCAGGTTCATCGTGCTTCCATCACCGCTGCCACCGTCAAATGGGTGGCTCAGACCCAATGCGTGCCCGACTTCATGGATTGCCGCAACGTAGTTATAGTTGCCTTCTACAAAGTCAGTTCCAGTTCCATTGGTATCCACATTGTCTGTCTCAAAGTATATATCACCGCCTGAAGCACCAGAGTTCGGGTAGTAAGCAAAAGCCTGACGTGCGGCAGGATTTTCATCCGTATAGGCTACCCTTAAGTCACCAACTGCATTTCCGTCTCCACTTTCAGTAACCTCAGTAAAGGCGAATGGAGTAACGGCATCCCAAAGACCGAATACATCGTCAAGGGCAGCTTGGTTCTCACCACCGCCTGCGTCATGAGCACCAACAACAGTTCTCGTGCCTTGATCATAGTCATAGGAGGTTGTTCCATCCCAATATGAATATGTTAAAGAACCACCAGCGGTATCGTCTCCCACATCATTCCAAGCGACACCCTTTACAAGTGGGCTTACTGCGTCACTTGATGGCGAAGACGCACTCACAGCGCCAGCACCATTTTGGTCATAATCAGAGGGTGCAGCCGCCGCATATTCACCCGCAGATGTCACGCCCTCTGACCCTGCTCCGCCACCCGATGCAGCCTGTGCAACACAATGTGAGCATGTGCGCGGGTCGTGCAAGGTTGCTGCCATTGCCTTAAAATCAATCTCTATCGCGGCTATTTCTTGGGATACTGACTGTCTTGTAGCTGGATCTGAGTAAACATTTAAAATTTCAGCATAACTATTGTTTGTAAGGCCACCCTCGACAAACACCCCTTGGTCTTTTATCTGATCCGAGTGGAACTGCGCACCAATAAATTGGGACCGCTCTGTCTCGAGCCGTGAAATACTCGACTGGATTTGGCTCAGTCTGGCAGTATCAGCAGGATCAAGCGCAGCCATTTCTTCAACAAGGCCACGTGTCTGAAGCAAGTTAGAAGACACTTCAGCCCACTGGTTATCCGTAAGTTTCACTGCTGCGTATGTATAACCCAAGCCATTGACGTCATCTTTTAGAAGAAGAAGGTTGTCACCACTACCCCGAAAATCGGCGCTGCTTACAGCATCGGACAATACAAATTGGCTGTCTGTCGCTGAGAGATCAGAGCTGACGGCTGCAGAAATACCGAGCTGCAGTTTCAAAAGGTCGGCTGGGTCTATATTATATTCACCCGCGCCCGTTTCCATTCGCAAAGTGGCTGGCGACGAATGCGAAGTTGGGCCACCATGGATAGAACTCGACCCATTATCGGCCGTAAATAAACTATTTATGGCAATGCGAACAGTCTCAGCATTTGTGTTCCCTGCCCGGATAGTTTGGTCATAACTACCGTCGAGTAGTGCAACATCGTTGAACCGGGTATTTGCAGCAATTTTGTCAATTTCAGCGAGAAGTGCGTTGATTTCCCGCTGAGCGTTATCCCTATCAACGCTGGTGTAAATGCCGTTGTCCATCTGGACAGCGAGTTCACGCATCCGGAGAATCATATTTGTGATCTCGCTCATCCCACTTTCAGCAGTCTGAACCAGGGAAATACCATCCTGCGAGTTACGCATTGCCATATTAATACCGCGCTGTTGGCTTTGCATTTTGTTTGCAACAGCAAGCCCAGCAGCATCGTCAGCCGCACTGTTAATGCGCAACCCCGATGATAACCGTTCCATCGAAGTTGTCATTTTTTCATTGGCTCTCGCTGCATATGTGCGAGCCATTAAAGCGCCAACATTTGTATTAATAACAGTCATGATACCAAACCTAAATTAACCTCACGGGAGGTCCTCAAATTGTCTAACGACACGACTCCAAAAAAGTTAGCAATAAAAAAATTATTTATCCACAGGGCCAAAAATCCTTCTTTTTCATATTTTGGTTATTGGCCTGACCGCTTACTAAAAAGCCGTGATTCGGATTTACTGCAGGAGTGTCAACACACTTTGCTTCGATTGATTTGCTTGCGCCAACATTGCTGATGCTGCCTGAGATAGGATTTGAAATTTTGCGAGCGCCATCGACTCAACGGCGAAATCAGCATCTACGATACGTCCAATGGCAACTTCAGTATTCATCGCTGCTTGTGATAGATTGTTTATTGTGTACTGCATACGGTTTTGAAGTGCACCCAACCGCGACTGACTTGCCGAAACCTCAATCAGTGCTTTGTCAAGGTGCTCAATTGACCTAGCAGCCGAGGCCTGGCTTGTTAGGTCCACGTCTGATACATGAGTATCAAGTTTATCTGATATCGTTAGGTGGATAATCTCGACATGCTGAGAGCCGTCACGTGCTGTGTAGGTGACTTCAATGTCATAGATATTATCAGTGGCAGCAGACCCATTTCCGTCAGTATCAGTCGGATTATCAAAATCTAGCCCTGCCTTGCTGGTTATGTCACCTGTCTTTTGATTAATTTCAAAAAGCCCATTATCCCCACCAGTACTGACAGTGGAAGTGAGACTGAATTCCCCTAAACTGTCAATTTTAAAGAAATCATCGAAATCTTGGCTAAAAACTGAAGTATCAATTTTTACCGTACCTGCCTCCTGCGCAACAATTTCTTGATTGCCAGCTGTATCTGACCCACCGTCAACAGCTTTTTCGTCGGCAAACGCCTCAATTTTTGCGATTTTAGTGGAAGACATATTGTCAATGACAACTTGAATTGTTTCTGCATTGGTGTTGCCAGCTCTTATTTCTTGATTATATGTGCCGTCGAGCAGGTTGACACCGTTAAATTTTGAAGTCTCAGCAATTTTATCGATCTGTTGAAGTAGCGCATTAACTTCCATTTGTGCATTGTCACGGTCCCGCGCTGTGTAAACACCATTTTCCATTTGGACTGCAAGCTCTCTTATGCGAAGGAGCATGTTACTAATGGCTTTAATTCCACTCTCAGCTGTTTGAACAAGAGAGATACCATCTTGGGTGTTACGGATAGCGGCCCGCATACCCAGCATCTGACTTGTCATCTTACTTGCGACAGCGAGACCAGCTGCATCGTCAGCGGCTTGATTAATACGTTTTCCCGAAGAAAGACGCTCTAACGCCTTATTCACAAACAGATCAGCTCTTGCGGAGTGCTGACGCGCGTGAAGCGCACCAATATTGGTGTTAATTACTGTCATCACTAGGTCCTCATCTAGTTTGACAGGCCAGATTAGTCTGACCTACAGCAACACCAACGGCGCATAAAAAATAATGTTAGTAAAGTTTTGCATTTTCACTAAAAAAAATAGGCCCAAAGGCCTATTTTCAGTGAAAATAAATTTAACCACTCAAGCTCATTTACCTCAAATAGTCGAACAAGCTTTGTTGACTTATTTTACTAAATGCAGCCTGCGCTGCTTCTAAATTTGTCATCTGCCCCTGTAACTTTGTTATCATTTCAGCCAAATCGGTATCGTTCAGGGCTGAAACGTCTCGGTCGACAGCTAATTTCCGGGTTTCAAGGACATTCCTTTGCACCTCGTTCTTACCCATTTGAGAAGCGATTGAACTTCGGTGAATAGAAATGGAGTCCATAGCAGCCCTCATTGAGCTGACATTATAGGCAATTAGCTGGTCTCGATCAGTAAGTTTGACTGTAGGCGAAATCGGCGCCATATTTCCGTCAAGCTTTGTAAAAGCAACATATGATGTGAGTTTATCAGATGCAGCATCCTGTCCTGAAATTGTGATATCTTGGATTATGATTTCACCTTCCGTGACGTCGGTGAGGATCATGTCACCAGTTTCTTCATCGATCTCTGCTGCAACCGATGTTTGAGTGGTAAATTTATTGATCTCTGAAACTAAATCACCAAGATTATCTCTCGCTATTCGAGCCGTGATTTCTGCAGAACCTTTGTTGCCTGACAGGGTGAATGACCACTCCTCCATTTTGGACGGAAGAGTGAACTCGAGGCGTGACCTATTACCACCATTTGCTTGCCCATTAATTTGAGCTGCAGTCTCAATAGAATTCATAGCCGACTGGAGAATATCAAAAACAGAACGGCGACCATTTTCTGTTTCAATTCTCATAAAGGTAGAGCCTCCATCAACACCCGTGGCGACATTCAAACTCTCAGAAATTTGAACTGAGTGCTTACCCCGATCACCATGGTATTCAATGGAACCATCAACATTTTTAGAAAAAGGTACATCCACAGAACTTCTTCCAGAGAATAACGGCCTCCCAAGGCTGTCTGTGGTGTTGGCGAGACTAACAGCAACTTCAAACAATTGTTCCATTTCCTGCAAAATCGCCTGGTGACCAAAGCCGTCATAAATTCCATTACCTGCAGTTGCACCCAGTTCAGTCATCCGCGTCAAAACAGAAGTGAATTCACTCAACGTTTTATCACTGAGGTCAAGGCGCATGAATGCAACATCTGAGTTTTTTGTATATTGATCAATGAGTATTTGTTGCTCTTTTGCAGCGGAAAGATTGACTGCACCCATTGGATCATCTGACGCGCGGTTGATCTTATTACCGGACGAAATCTTTTCCTGAATACCCTGCATGTCAGCGCGTAAATTTTGAAATGCCCTGACCTGCTGTTCATTAAAGAGTTTGCTACTAACACGCATTTGAAAGGCCTCTAAACAACATCAATTAGTGACTGGAAAAGTTCGCGAGCAGTTGACAAAATTCGTGCAGATGCCTGATAAGCCTGCTGGAATTCAAGCAATGCAGCTGCTTCCTCATCAAGGTTCACACCTGAAAACTCAGCTTCTGCCTCCTCGGCCGCATTTCTGCTAGCTTCTGCAGACTCGCGCGCAATCTTTCCAGAATTAACCGTCTCACCAAGTTGAGCAACAATCGTGCCAAATACCTTTTGGAAGCCACCAGAGTTAGCCCCGTTAATATCGGTGTTTTGTAGCTGTATAATTTTATCAAGGTTTCTTGCGTCACCGCCGCCATCACTATTTTCTTTGACAAAAAACTCATCGTGAATTTGTGCATTTCCGAGAACCTTGAATTCTTTGTCTCCAAACTGTGTAGTTTTATTTTCAAGCGTTCTAGTCGCAATCGAATGTCCCGTGGCTGCATCCAAAATTTCAACCCGAGTCCCAGACTCATTCAAAACTTTGAGCTTTAGCTCATCGATACCCACAAACGGAACGGGACCATCATAAACTGCTCCCAGCGACTTGGAACCGCTACCAGTAAAAACGATTAACAAATCCTCATTGGGCAGGCCATTCAATTCAACAATTGAGCCGGCAAGGCTTGTCGCATCAGCGTCGACCCTAAATGCCTTACCGTCATTCGCTTTTATCGTAATTGCATCGCTTGAGAAACTGATATCATGGTCAGTCACTTTAAAGCCCAGCTGATCGGATGGCTTAGCAAAAGACAAGCTATTTGCTTCTGCGTCATATTCTATTATCAAGCGACCTTGGCCATCTACTTGTGTGCTTGACTCCCAGCGAACACTCAGACCATCCGTCAGAGGGTCGAGGGTCACATTACCATCACCATCCAAGGACAGAGAAACTGCATTACCGTCAAACATGACATCAAGAGCCGTCATACCCTCTTCCAAAGCAAGCAGTGAGCTGGTGTGGCGTGTTAGCCTACTCTCAAAGCCAAAGGCAACGGCACTCGCTGAGTTTCCAGCCACGAGCGAGTCAGGCGTAACCAAGATAGCACTGGCGGACAGGGATCCACCTCCAAAAATTTGTAGCTTGTTATCACTATCAAAGTAAGCACTCAAACGCCCAGCTTCACCGCCTGTTACAACGATTTCATTATTCTTCATGGTCAGCGTATACTGCTCGCCCTCGTATGTGATAGATAGCGTAGTGTCTTCTGCTGGTATGGCTCTTGCAGTCGAGGTTGAAACCAAGTCGACTACCCCAGGTGAACCCAAGTCTGATTCATCGTTAAATGAAAAGTTATCAACCGTGAATGATCTGCCAACTGTGGATCCAGTGAATATAATCTGGTTAACACCCTCCACTAACTCTGCACTTGCATCAACGCCAACATTAGCTGCGTTTACTGCGTTTATTATTGCGGTAACAACACCATCAGCATCGGTTGCATCAGTCTGAGCTCCATCGATATTTTCTAGATCGATGGAAACAGAAATACCATTAATTGTTAATGATACACCGTCTTCATTTGGACTTACTCCCTCCAAGCTTGAAAAACTATATTTTGTTACTTGCTTCGATGCAGCAGCAGCATTAGCCGACATTGAGGAGAGCGGGGCTTGTTCTCTTAGCGACCTAACTAATGCTCGATTGATTTCAACCCTGGACAGAGAAGTTAATGAGCTGGAGTTTAAACTTGTTGAAAATTTGACCGCTGCATTCTCTGTGGGCACAGAAAGCGAGTAAATCGCCGAGGATGCGACCGCGTCATTGCCATCGATTGATGATAAATTACTATCAATGTCATTGTTGACCTCAAAAACTACAGTTTTAGTATCGCCAACAAGATTACTGGTGACTTCGGCAAGACCTCCCATATTTTTGTTTAAGCTCGCTAATTTTGTCTCAACCGGAGAGGATAAATTGAAGGACTCACTAGCCGAAAATATCAACTGGCCAGAAAAGCGAGCATTGCTAACCCTCTGCTCATCAATAAAGCTACCCATTGACACAGATGTTTCAGAGGATATCTCTTCTACAGTTATAGTAAGGTCGTTTTCACCATCTTCACCACCGATGTCAGATCCATTGATTAGCATGGTATCGCCAACTTGATAGCCATTACCCAACTGATTTAATTCGACATTAACAACACCATTAAGGATTGTGACATCAAAAGTTGCATTTTCACCTCCACCAACAACATTGGAAGCAGAAAGGGTCGTCTGCGCGAGATCGAGATCACCAAACGAACCCGCCACACTGACCCTTCCCAGAGGGGTAATGGCTGGCATTTTGTTTTCATCTACAATCTGAGCTGAGAATGTTGGGCTAGTCTCACTAAGATTGCTGAGTACAATATCTTCACCAAACTCACTCTCGAGGAAAATACGTGTTTTATCAGGTGATAATTGAGCCGAAACCTTGGTTGACGCAGTCGCCTGATTAATCTCAGAGGCCAAATTAGATAGGTCTGAAGAGGTTATATCTGCAGCGATTTTGATTGGCATCCGGTTCTCTGACTCAATATCAAAGCTAATTGATCCAGCCGTAAAATCAAATAGTTCCGTGACCAGTCGAGCATTGACTTGAAGCCCTAACTCATTGAATTTCTCACTAGCGCTTTCCGCAACCATTTTTGCTGATGACCCAGCCGCCACGCTTATCGAGGCTGACTCTCCGTTTGTCATGTCAACGGTTAAATTATGATCGATCGTATTATTTGCGGGAACCGCAGTGGTCCCGCCAGCAGATCGCGCAAATGACCCATTACTCCCGGTTACAACGCTATAGAGACCACCAACGCGACTAATGTCTAATTCCATACCTCGGTATGCGTTAATCTCACTGTTGAGATACTTACCTTGATAGACCGCTTCAGGCCCAAATCCGTTTTCAGCACTTATGAGGTTTGTAATTTCTGTTTGAGTTAACGAGGTTCCAGCAATGTGGCGTCCCTCTCTCGTAAAAATCTGAAAGTCCGATGCATTAACAGCATCTTTAACTATCGCTTGGACAGCCCCTACACCGGCAGAAAGTGCAGGAACGCCCTCTCCACTTGAAACAAAATTACCGCTAGCAGAAGCAAAAGTAAGAGTACCACCATCGCCCGCTGCTCGTATTCCAAGATCAGCAAGCGATAGTCCAGCAGCGTTTCTGAACACTCCTCCGTTAAACAAATTTGCCAGGTCTTTTACATCGCTCCAGCTTTCGCTAGCGGGGGCTTCAGGAAAAGCTGTTGCATAGCGGATATCAAAAATATGTGGGCCATCATTATTTGAGCCAACCCGCTGAAAGCTAAGCTCTTGGAGATTTTGTACCACAAGGTTCTGAAGGCTAAACTTTGCGGTGGATTGACTGGCAAAAGAAGCAATTTTTGCGCTGGGCGTTCCTGCTGGCACAACACTGACCAAACCAGACGACACAAAATTTGTTGACTCGAGAGGGGCAAGCGAATTTTTGAGCACATTTGATACGGTCAGTTTGTCAGTAACGCTTGCTTTTCCTATCGAGCTAACCTCAACAGATGCCTCACTTGTATTGTTCATCGCCGCTTCGACTTTAAGTAATCCCGATGCTGCAATTTGCTGTGGTTTAGTAATTAGCAACTGGATATTTGAAGCAGCAGATGCCGCGCGCTTGATCTCAAAATAGTCTCCATTCTTGGGATCACCACTAATATAGATGGCAAACCCTTCGCCTCTGAGCGTTTCCTTTCCTTTTATTGGTTTCGCAAGCTCACCGCCATCTAATGACCACAAACCAGTTTGTTTATCAAAAACAGCTGTTAACCGCTCACTCGGCAAACTAAGAGGGTCAGTAACTTCAATTTGAAGGCGGACTTCTGGACTGACAGATGGACTAAGCTCAGCACTCAAACCAAAAGTTGAGAACATATCAAGTCCAGCGTTACCATCTAGATCAACGCCACGGCGATGCTGCGCATTCATTTGAGATGAAACAAGGAAGGCTAAGTTATCTATTTCATTTTCAAGCTCTTCGATAAGAGAGTAGGAATCTATCGCGCCGGACAAAAGACCACCATCAACTTGGTTTGTTGGGCGCATGACCGCTCCCTCACCAACAGTGACTTGCACTGTCCCAAATGCCTCAATATAGCCAAGAGATCTGAATTTACTTCCATCGACTAAAATTGGCCCAATACCAGATTGCCCTAAACTAACACTTGCAACACCAAGACCCGTATAACTGACTGAAACTGATGAAAAAGTGGACATTTGGCCTATCGTCTTGTCGCGCAAATCTAATAAAGCATTCGGTGTTTGACCACTTTGGCCGGAAGATAAAATTTGTGAATTGATTGATGCAAGCTCTTTTGCAAGAACCGATAGCTGCTCTGTTCCCGCTTGAAGCTGTGAAATTGATGAAAGTTGAAATTGTTTTAACTGTGACGCCAAACCCTGAAAAGAGGCAACCAAAGACTTGCCAACTTCCAATGCCACAGCTCTAGACGCTATATCTGTTGGAGAGGCAGCAACATCAGACAGGGAAGAGAAAAAACGGCCTATTTGCTCATTTAACCCCCCCTTACTAGGAAGCATAATGTTTTCTATCTGCTGTAAATTTCTGACGAAGGCATCAACCTTCTGGAAGCTGGCGTTTGTGTTATTAGCTCGACTCAATAAAAATCCATCAAATGCGCGCCTAATATCTGAAACCCTGACACCTAATCCAGATTGACTAGCAAGGCTTGTTATACCACCCTGGCTGCCTGACACCTCCTCTAGGTCAGCAGTTCGTCGTTTGTAACCGTCAGTGTTTATGTTGGCAATATTTTGCCCAGTCACCGCCAAAGCTTGGCGATAACTCTGAACAGCACTTTTACCAACATCAAATAAACTAGACATTCTACTCTACCAATTAATAATCAGAAGTCGCTGAGGTGAGATGTTCAAATTGAGAGACCAAAGCTTCAGCAATGCCCAAGTTTACTGTTTTGGACAGTTGTGTAGCGCGCTCTTGATCAAGCATACTTGTGTACGTGTCGACAGCTTCACCGCCCAGGATATCTTCAGCTAACTTTGCTGCACGGCCTTGCTTTAGGATTTGTTGAATAAACAAAGCTTCAAACTGTTCGGCCACATCTCTGAGATCGCTTGACACTTGGTGTTTTTGTGCTAGTGACGCGCTCACTTTTGGGCTTACTGTGGTAAGGGCTTCCAATTTCATGACTCCTAGATGATTATCAGCTCAGCACGAAGCGAACCCGCTTCGCGCAAAGCTTCTAAAATTGCAACTAGATCAGATGGCGTGCCGCCAACAGCGTTCAATGCATCTACAATTGAAGAAAGTTCCACACCTGGGTCAAAAACAAATGCTCTCGCAAGCTCTTCGGTTGCTTCAATTGTTGTGTCTGGCGTCACGACAGCCTCACCCGGAACTGTTGCCGCCACACCGTCTGCAACAGCCAACGCCTGTGTTTGCGTGACTTCTTGATCCTCTTTCACTTTAACTGTGAGCGAGCCATGCGTAACGGCCGCTGGTAAAACCCGGACATCACCACCGATAACAATGGTCCCTGTTCGCGCATTCACAACAACTTTGGCACGGGGGCGATCAGGATCAACTTGGATATTTTCTAAGAGACTGACAAATGAAACTTTTTCAGCTGGATTTACAGGAGCACGCACCTTAACTGAGGTTGAGTCCAGCGGTACCGCAACCCCTTCGCCAAAAATTTCATTGATTGCCTCAGCAACTCGGGTGCTAGTACTAAAATCGCCCTGATGCAAATTAAGTAGAAGATTTTCATTTTCCAAAAATGTGTTTTCAATCATCCTTTCAACTGAACCACCACCTGGAATGCGTCCTACCGTAGGCACATTTACCGTCAAAGAAGAGCCGTCACCGCCAGCAACACCAAGTCCACCTACCATCAAATTGCCTTGAGCGATTGCATAGGTCTCGCCATCCGCGCCAAGCAATGGAGTCATTAATAGTGTTCCTCCGCGCAGGGATTTGGCCTGTCCAACCGTTGAAACAACGACATCCAATTTTTGCCCAGGCTTAATGAATGCTGGAAGATCGGCCGTGACAATTACGGAAGCAGCATTTTTGCCATTCATGTCAGACGCATTCGTAACAACTCCAAATTGGCTGATCATTGACTGCATCGCTTGCTGCGTAAGGACAGCATTTCCATCACCAGTGCCTGCCAGTCCAACCACGAGCCCGTAGCCAACTAGTTGATTTGATCTCACGCCTGCAATTGAGGTCATATCTTTTAAACGATCAGCTTTTGCAAACCCCGTCAAAAGAATTAGGCATGAACACATCAACATTCCAAAAATACAAAATCTACGGAGCAATTTACTCATCCCTTTAAAACGGCGAAACAGTGCGCATCAACTCGCTAAGCCAACCTTGCTTTGACGAATCAGCAAGTTGTCCAGATCCCGTGTAACGGATTTGTGCATCAGCGAGACGATTTGACGAAACTATGTTAGTGGCCGAGACATCCTCGGGGCGGACAACACCACGAACTCGAACATATTCATTTCCATTGTTTAGCATTAGCTCTTTTTGTCCAGCAACTTCCATATTGCCGTTCTCAAAAACCCGGACAACGGTCACCGACAAAAGACCTGAGAATGAATTAGACTGAACTGCATTGCCAGCGCCTGCGAAGCTGCGTGTCGTTCCCGCGGAGAGACCAGCGCCATTTCCAGCAGCATCTTTGTCAAAACCACCAGTAAGCATATTTGGTAACCCAGTTGGGAGTGTTACAGCAAAATTATCTGCTTTTGTTGAGCTGGCCGTTTGCGCCTTAGTTGCAGAATAAGTCTCATTAAAGCTAACCGTCAGTATATCTCCAACACGCCTTGCGCGTTGATCTGTTGCAAAAAGCCCATTCTGCGACGAGTGAAAAATCGCCCCATTTGCAGGTTTAGGCTCAGTTAATTGTAAAGGCGGATCAACGGGTGCAAAGGCCTGACTGTCAATTTCTGAGACATATGACGAACAGCCTGTCGCTCCTAAAACGAAAAGGGTAGCTGCAAATTTGACGGTGGATGTTGTCATTTGATAATACACCTGCTTGAAATAGTAAAATTAGAGGTTCTGGGAAATAAAGCGCATCATCTCATCAACTGATGTGATCGTTTTTGAGCTCACCTCATAGGCACGCTGTGTTTCGATCATATCAACAAGCTCTTGGACAACATTCACATTCGAACTCTCCAACGAACCTTGAACCAGCCGGCCCATACCTTCTGCAAATGGATTTGCAATAATTGGAGCTCCACTAGCGGTCGTCTCAATTAGCATACTCTCGCCATTTGGCTGTAGTCCCTGACGGTTAGAAAAATCTGCCAGAGTTATTTGACCAACTTCCTGGGCGTCGATATCACCAGGAACTTGAACTGTAACTATACCATCAGAGGCAACTGTAATGGTTGCAGCATCGGCTGGAATCTGAATTTCTGGCTGAAGTGGATAACCACTTGCGGTAACAACTGTTCCCTCTGCGTTTCTCATGAACGCCCCATTTCGGGTATAGCCAATCTGGCCGTCAGGCATGAGAACTTGAAAGAACCCATCGCCTTCCACTGATAAATCAAGCGAGTTACCTGTGTTTATCAAGCTACCTTGCGAATGTATTTTGCTGGTGTTTAAGAGCCGCGTTCCCGTTCCCACAGAAAGCCCAGATGCAAGGCTGGTATTTTCAGATGTGTTTTCACCAGCACCACGCAGAACCTGGTAAAGCAGTGACTCAAAATTTGTCCTGTCTGCTTTGAACCCAGTAGTGTTCACGTTCGCAAGATTGTTTGCGATAACTTGCATTTTGATTTGTTGTGAATTAAGGCCAGTTTTGGCGACATGCATGGCAAAAGTAGACATCTGATTTGCAGCTCCAGGTTACACAGTTGGAACTACTATTCAGCAATAATCATGCCAAGATCATTTAGTTGTTTGGCAGCCTCATGAGAGCAGAGCCAGCTTCATCCAGCTCTTTTGCCAAGGATATTAATTTAACATTTAGCTGATACTGCTTTTGTATCTCAACATTATTGATCAGCTCATCAAACACACTAACGTTACTTGTTTCCAGATAGCCTTGCTTTAATTGAGCATTCTGATCAGGGTTGAATTGTTCACGAACAAAATCACCATTTGGACGTATCGCACCGTCAACATCTTTGCTCAGTTCAATATCTTGACCGGATGTTAGAGCAATTTGGTTTACCAAAACTCTTGTGCCATCAGCAGCACCAACGGGTTGAATATAAATTTGCCCGTTTTCACTGACAAAAAGTTTTTTAAACGGCGGCATATTTATCGGTGTCAAACTAGTATCCAGCACAACCTCATCTGCACCGTTTCGGAGTGTCTTGTCGGTGGCAACTGTGAGGTCACCCCTTCTGCTAAAAGCGAGCTCGCCACTTTTGCCTTCGATGATAAAATAACCGTCACCAACAATTGCCACATCGTTTTGTTCACCTGTTTGACGCAGTTCGCCTTGCTGATCAGAGAATAAACCTGGTTCGCTTCTTTTTGTAAAGACACGAGTGCTCAATGTTGTGTCTGACTCAAGGAAGATGGACCCAAATCTACCGCCAATCTCATCTCCTCGGAAACCTGGAACCTGCGCATTTGACAAATTCTGAGAACTCACATTTTGTCGAATTCGAGCTGAGTGCAGAGAATTCAAAGCTGTGTGTATCAGTTTGTCCATTTTTATATGATCCCAAGTAGTGTCAGATCAGCCTAATGGCCAAAATCTACATACGAATGTTAATAATTGTTTGCGTCAGCGTTGTGGTTGTTTCAATCGCTTTTGCCGATGCCTGAAAGTTTCGCTGTGCTGTAATCAAATTCACCAGCTCTTCAGTGATATCAACATTTGAACGCTCTAACGAACCCGACAAGATATTGCCATACCCCTCAGAGCCCGCCTCACCAACCTGAGCCTCACCAGACACAGCCGTTTCAACATATGTTGCGTTACCAATCTGCTTCAAACCATTCTGGTTATTAAAGTTTGCAAGAACAATTTTTCCAAGCGGATTATTCTGACCATTGGTATAGTTGGCGCGAATGGTTCCAGATGCATCAATCTCAAGACCGTCAAGTCGACCGGATGTAAAACCGTCTTGCTCAACATTCAAAACCGAGAAAGGTTGCGCAAACTGGGTTGATTGCCCAAAATCAATGTCAAGAGCGATTGAGAAGCCCTCTTCCTGGCGCTCATAATGAACTAAATTTTTTGGGCTAACAATTCGACCACCATTGTCAAAAGTCAATTCACCCTCATCAATGTAGAGTGGGTAGTACCCCTCAACGAGGTTTGCGGGTGGGGTCGTTACAACATTGCCTGAAGCGTCAACAAACAAAGCTACCCCATCGGCATTAGTTGCCTGAACAAGGTTATAAATTTGCGGAACGCTACCAACACCCAAATCAACATCATCCAGACCAAACCTTGCTGCACCCTTAACCTTGATGGTGGATGAATTGCCAGTCGTACCGGTGGTAAACGTAAAATTGTTGTCATCAGAATCATACTTTACAATAACGCCACCGACTGTATCACCCGTTACGGGGTCTTGAATCTGGTTAATTCTATTTTGAAGTGCTTCAGCTAAAGTGGTCCCAACATAGAACCCAGTAGGAATTTCAATTACACCACTGATACCGTTAACAGAAACGTTAAAGGTATTTTCGCCACCCGTATTACTTAATCGGAAAACGCTCGTTAAGTCCTCATTTGCAGCATCGCCAATTGAGACTGCTGGAGTCGATGCAAGGCCCCTGCCAGCTGATAGGATGACATCGTTCTTGGAGGTGCCCACCGAAAGCAGATGGTTATCGCCACTGAAATGATCGGTGGTGTCAATTACAGAACCATCTACAGTTGATAGCAAGTAGCGGCCCACTTCAATCGATGAAGCTTTTTGCTGTGCAGTTACGCCAAGCGCACCATTAGCTTCAATTAGCTCTCCAGTCGATCCACTAGCGAAGGTGAAGCTTGAAGTATCACTGTTATAGTTGACAGTAACACCATACCTTTTGTCATTGAGCTGAATTTCTTCACCATCTGCCACAAAAGACTCTGTTCTAAGCACTTCGCCACCGCGAATTAAAACAGTTTCAGCATCATCCTGTGTTGGAACACCGATGTTATTAGTTGAGTCTGCAGTCGTTGAGCCAAAAATAGAGAAAGAGTTAAAGTTGCTCTCGGTGCCGGTACCAAGAACGGTGCGATCAACTGTAAATTCAAGCTTCTGAGTGTTTTCATTGTAGTTAATTTTCACCGCCGGTGCCTTTTCATCCACCCAATCTGTTGTGGTAGTCAATGTGCTCGCATCAGCGTCATCGTGCAGGCCCAGAATGTCTAGTGAGCTTAATCCATTTTGAGTGATGCCTGCAAACTCAGCATCAACAACATTAATGATTCCATCAAAGCCAGCGTCAATGATGCCCTGATTGGAGTATGCATGTTTGTTGTTGTCGCCAGTTTCGCGAATAACTATCTTTTG
>Ga0255752_10003245_pt1 | contig 17160 bp, 30 predicted proteins | sample 011ome_25_FD_179952 | JGI IMG/M metagenome (GOLD analysis project Ga0255752, IMG submission 179952) | Coastal salt marsh microbial communities from the Groves Creek Marsh, Skidaway Island, Georgia - 011512CT metaG (version 2) | ecosystem: Environmental > Aquatic > Marine > Intertidal zone >... | reverse complement strand
AACCTCGCGTTGGATGCCGCCCACGCCGCCAAGGACGCTTGGGGTGCAACCCCCGTGACCGAGCGGTCAAACGTGCTGCTGAAAATTGCTGATCGCATCGAGGCCAATCTCGAAATGCTTGCAGTCGCGGAAACTTGGGATAACGGTAAGGCAGTCCGAGAGACGCTGGCCGCGGACCTGCCGCTTTGTGTCGATCACTTCCGATATTTTGCAGGCTGTATACGCGCCCAAGAAGGGTCGATGGCGGAAATTGATCCGACAACCGTTTCGTACCATGTGCATGAGCCACTTGGCGTTGTAGGTCAGATTATTCCCTGGAATTTCCCGCTGCTGATGGCTTGCTGGAAAATAGCGCCGGCACTGGCGGCGGGCAACTGCACCGTGTTGAAGCCGGCGGAGCAAACCCCGGCATCGGTGTGTTTGCTGATGGAGTTGATCGGCGATCTGATCCCCGCTGGGGTAGTGAACGTGGTGAACGGCTATGGTGCAGAGGCTGGACAGGCACTTGCCACCAGCACCCGCATTGCAAAAATTGCCTTTACGGGCTCTACCGCCATCGGCCATCACATTCTTCGCTGTGCTGCTGAAACGCTGATTCCCTCCACCGTAGAGCTCGGTGGTAAGTCGCCCAATATCTACTTTGCCGACGTGATGGATCAGAGTGATGAATTCATCAGCAAGGCGGTAGAAGGGATGGTGCTCGGCTTCCTGAATCAGGGAGAGGTCTGTACCTGTCCGTCCCGCGCGCTAATTCACGAGGACATCTACGAGCCTTTTATGGAGATGGTCATTGAGCGCACTAAGAAGATTACCCGCGGTAACCCGCTTGACCTTAATACCATGGTGGGGGCGCAAGCCTCGCAGGAACAGTTCGATAAAATCATGAGCTACCTGCAAATAGGCCGTGAAGAGGGCGCCGAAATTCTGATCGGGGGTGACGTAGAGCAGGTCGATGGCTTCGGCGGCGGTTTTTATATTCAGCCAACCTTCTTCAAGGGCAACAACCAGATGCGCGTGTTTCAGGAAGAAATCTTTGGCCCGGTCGTTGGCATCACCACTTTTAAAACAGAAGAGGAAGCCTTGGCGATAGCGAATGATACCGAGTATGGACTAGGTGCCGGGCTTTGGACGCGTGATACCAACCGTGCCTACCGCATGGCGCGTGGTATTCAGGCAGGTCGAATATGGATGAACTGCTATCACGCCTATCCTACTCACGCGGCGTTTGGTGGCTATAAAAAGTCTGGCATCGGCCGGGAAGGGCACAAGGTGACTCTCGAGCATTACCAACAGAAGAAAAACCTGTTGATCAGCTACGGCGACAGCCCGCTAGGCTTTTTCTAGCAAGGTCCCATTCGCCCCGATCCATTAGCCGTGCGCCGGGGCATTACTGCAAGCTGTCGGAATGCCGGCTATGTCCGTTAGAATGCGCGCTGACCAAGCAATAATGTGTGCGTCATGGTGTCAGCACAACTCAGTCGGCAGGAATTTGAAGCGGCGCTCCGGAACATGGGCGCGCGCTATCATATTCACCATCCCTTTCACCGCGCGATGTATGCCGGGGAACTTTCCGTTCGTCAGATACAGGGCTGGGTGGCGAACCGCTACTATTATCAGGTGATCATTCCGCAGAAAGACGCGGCGATTCTGGCCAATTGCCCCGACCGGCTCGTGCGCCAAGAATGGGTGCAGCGCATTATCGATCATGACGGTATTGGCGATGATCCAGGTGGGATAGAGGCCTGGCTGCTCCTTGCAGAGGCTGTCGGCCTTTCTCGCGACGAAGTCATTGACCAACGGTACGTTTTGCCCGGCGTGCGATTTGCGGTTGACGCCTACCTCAACTTTGCGCGGGCAGCGACCTGGCAAGAGGCTGCTTGCTCGTCGCTGACCGAACTGTTTGCCCCCGAAATACACCAGTCTCGACTCGATTCATGGCCCGATCATTATCCATGGATCAGTGCTCAGGGCTTAAGCTATTTCCGGAAACGCTTGAATGAAGCTCGGCGAGATGTGGAGCACGGCCTGCGGATTACGTTGGACTACTTTCATACTCCCGAGCAGCAAGGCCACGCGCTTGGATTATTACAATTTAAGCTAAATATTCTGTGGTCCATGCTCGATGCCATGATACTCGCGTACTGCCACGAGGAGCCGCCATTTCACACCTGTGAAGGCAAGCCTTATCCACTGCCGCCCGGAGTCGCACCATGAGGTCCACCGATATTCCGCAGCTGCATCCTCACCTCAGATTTCAGTGGGAACCTGCTCAGGACGCGTACGTGTTGCTCTACCCCGAGGGGATGGTGAAGCTCAATGGTTCGGCGGGGGAGATCCTGGCGGTCTGCGACGGTGAGCGTTCTGTCGCCGACATCATCGCTGTGCTCGAAAAAAAATTTCCTAAAACACCCGATATTGGCGCGGATATCATCGAATTCTTGACTACTGCCCGTGCTAACCAGTGGCTTGTCAGTGACTGACAATATTGGACCTCCTCTGTGGTTGTTGGCGGAACTGACTTACCGGTGTCCGCTGCAGTGCCCCTACTGTTCCAACCCGCTGAATTTGCATCCAGGGGCCAGTGAGCTCGATACCGAAGAATGGAAGCGGGTGTTGGCCGAAGCTCGGGCACTAGGCGCCGCCCAGCTGGGCTTTTCCGGGGGCGAGCCGCTGGTACGGCAGGACCTGGAGGCCTTGGTCGGTCACGCGCGGGGTCTTGGGTTTTACACCAATTTGATTACCTCGGGAGTGGGCCTAAGCACCGAGCGTATTTTGGCCCTCAAAAACGCGGGGCTAGATCACATACAAATCAGCTTTCAATCGACCGATGAGGAGCTGGCGGAGTTGATCTCGGGCAGTGGAAAGGCCCACGCTCAGAAAGTGGCTATGGCCAAAGCGGTTAAGGCTGCAGGGTATCCGATGGTCCTCAATGTGGTGCTGCACAGACATAACATCGATCAAGTTCCAGCTATTATTGAGTTGGCAGAGTCGTTATCTGCGGATTACCTCGAGTTAGCCAACACCCAGTATCACGGGTGGGCGCTTCAGAATCGGGATGAACTTATGCCCAGCCGCGGGCAGATTGAGATCGCCGAAGCGGCGGTAAACGCCTGGCGGGAGGCAAACCCGGGTGGAATGAAACTATTCTTTGTGGTCCCCGATTACTTTGAAGAGCGCCCAAAACCCTGCATGAACGGATGGGGCTCGATGTTTTTAACGGTAACCCCCGAGGGGCGGGCGCTGCCTTGTCATAGTGCGGCTATTTTGCCCATCGATTTTCCCGACCTGCGGGAGCAATCGGTCCGGGAGGCGTGGTACGAATCGGCCGGTTTCAACCGCTATCGCGGGGAGAGCTGGATGCAGGCCCCCTGTCGAGATTGCCCCGAGCGAGGCAAGGATTTTGGGGGGTGTCGCTGCCAGGCCTTTGCCCTGACCGGCGATGCGGCGGCGGCCGACCCGGTGTGCACGCTATCTGCCCATCGCGAACTTGTTGACGAGGCCCTGCGCCTAGCCGAGGGTCATCGCCAACGAGCGCCCTCGCCGCTGCTGTTCCGCAATCTCGCCAACAGCAGGGATCTTATCGCGAGTACGGGCGCTTCCTAGGGCACACTCCCACCTTTTAGCGCCCTCTATTGTGGCCTGGTGCGGCTGCCGGGGTGTCCCGAACCGGCCAAACTGTGAATTTTGCTCACCGGGCTGAAAGCCTGAAATAAAGCCAAATCCTGTGTTGACACCCCCATGGGGCATCCGTAAACTTCGCTCTCTTTTTTGCGGGGTACCCTGAGCGGCATCCCGGCTTTTTCAGGAGTAGTAAAGTGCAAAGTCAGCGCATTCGTATTCGCCTCAAGGCCTTCGATCACAGACTGATCGACCAGTCGACGCAAGAGATTGTTGAGACTGCGCGCCGCACAGGTGCTCAGGTTCGCGGTCCTATTCCGCTCCCCACCAAGAAAGAGAAATTCACTATTTTGGTGTCTCCCCACGTTAATAAAGACGCGCGGGATCAGTACGAAATTCGCACGCACAAGCGACTTCTGGACATCGTGGAGCCCACCGAGAAGACGGTGGACGCCCTGATGAAACTCGACCTGGCGGCTGGTGTAGAAGTTCAGATCAGCCTCGGTTGAGGACAATTTAGCAAGACCTGCCCGGGGATCCGGGTGTGTAACGTTCTCGACGCCCACTGGGATAAGAGGACGGCCATAGAGGGTATAGCCCCGTACACTGTGAGGTTAAAACCATGACTATTGGTGTAGTCGGCCGTAAGTCGGGCATGACGCGAGTCTTTACCGATGAAGGCGTATCAGTACCAGTGACCGTAGTGGAAGTGCTTCCAAACCGAGTCACTCAAATCAAAGAGCTTGAGACCGATGGGTATCGAGCAATTCAGGTCACAGCGGGCGACCGTAAGGCCTCAAAAGTCAGCAAGCCGGAAGCCGGGCATTTTGCCAAGGCAGGAATGACTGCGGGCGAAGGTCTGTGGGAGTTCCGCGTCGAGGGTTCTGACGAAGCTTTTGAGGTGGGCTCCGAGCTGACTGTTGAGCGATTTGAGCAGGGCCAGAAGGTGGATGTTGCTGGGCGCTCTAAGGGCAAGGGATTTCAGGGTGCGATCAAGCGCTGGAATTTCCGCACCCAAGACGCAACACACGGTAACTCGCTGTCACACAGGGCCCCAGGTTCCATTGGTCAGTGCCAAACTCCCGGACGTGTTTTCAAGGGGAAGAAGATGGCTGGCCATATGGGTGCAGAGCGTGTCACTACGCAAGGTCTTGAAGTCGTTCGTATTGACGTCGAGCGCAACTTGTTGCTGATCAAGGGCGCCGTGCCCGGAGCACCAGGTGGCCACGTCATTGTTCGTCCGACGGTAAAAGGTTAACGGGGGCTAGACTGTGGAATTGAGTGTCGTTAAGCCCGGCAATGCAGCAGCAGGCACGGTATCAGTGTCGGAAGCTACATTTGCCCGAGAATACAATGAAGCTCTGGTTCACCAGGTCGTGACAGCTTTTCTGGCTGGCGCACGGCAGGGTACCAAGGCGCAGAAGACGCGAGCGGAAGTCGCTGGTGGCGGCCGTAAGCCTTGGCGTCAGAAGGGCACCGGTCGTGCTCGCGCGGGTACCATTCGCTCGCCAATTTGGCGCTCTGGTGGTACCACTTTTGCGGCTAAGCCGCAGGACCACAGCCAAAAGGTCAATCGCAAGATGTACCGTGCGGCAATGCGTTCGATTCTGTCGGAACTGGCGCGAACTGACCGATTGGTCGTTGTTGAAGGTCTCGGCGTTGAGCAGCCTAAGACCAAGCTGTTGGTTGAACAGCTGAAGGGTCTGGGTGTTGAAAATGTGCTGATCATCTCTAGCGAGATTGATGAGAACCTCTATTTGGCCTCTCGTAATTTGCACAAGGTAGACGTGTGCGACGTCGATGCCGTTGACCCGGTAAGCCTGATTGCCTTTGACAAGGTGCTGGTCACTGTCGATGCAGTGAAAAAGTTTGAGGAGGCGTTGGCATGAACCAGGAGCGTGTTTTTCAGGTTCTGCTTGGACCTCATATGTCGGAGAAGGCCGCTATCGCTGTCGAAAACGGCAATCAGTACGTCTTTAAAGTGGCCATCGATGCTACCAAGACGGAAATTCGTACTTCAGTGGAGAAATTGTTCAACGTCAAAGTTGACGATGTTAGGACGCTCCGCGTGAAGGGAAAGAGAAAGCAAAACCGATTTGGCTGGGCGACCAAGCCGACTTGGAAAAAAGCCTACGTAAGGCTGGAGCAGGGTCAAGAAATTGACTTTGCTTCCGTGAGTTAAGGGGACGGTTGCTATGCCAGTTGTAAAGAGTAAACCGACGTCGGCGGGCCGTCGTCACCAGGTTAAGGTGACGAACGCCGAGCTGTACAAAGGCCGTCCGCACGCACCACTGCTGGAGAAAAAGTCCAAAACCGGTGGCCGTAACAACCTAGGCCGAATTACCACACGTCACATTGGCGGTGGTCACAAGCAACATTATCGCGTGATTGATTTCAAGCGCACCAAGGATGGCATTCCCGCTAAGGTTGAGCGCATTGAATACGATCCAAATCGCACCGCACATATTGCGCTGGTGCTGTACGCCGACGGTGAGCGCCGTTATATCTTGGCCCCCAAAGGTGTTTCCGCAGGTGACGTCCTATATTCAGGTTCCGCCGCGCCAATTAAGGCTGGTAACTGCCTGCCTATCCGTAACATTCCCGTGGGCGCTGTTATTCACGCTATCGAATTGAAGCCCGGTAAAGGCGCCCAGCTTGCGCGCTCAGCAGGTGCATCTGTGCAGCTGGTTGCCCGCGAAGGTCAGTACGCAACGATTCGCTTGCGTTCCGGCGAGATGCGCAAGGTGCCAGCTGATTGCCGCGCGACCTTGGGTGAGGTATCAAATTCCGAGCACAGCCTCCAGAAGCTGGGCAAGGCGGGTGCTGCACGCTGGCGAGGCGTTCGTCCGACGGTTCGCGGTGTGGCGATGAACCCGGTCGATCACCCCCACGGTGGTGGTGAGGGTCGTACCTCCGGTGGTCGTCATCCTGTGTCTCCTTGGGGTGTTCCGACCAAGGGCTACAAGACCCGAAAGAACAAGCGAACCGACGGCTTTATTGTGCGTCGTCGCAACAAGAAATAATCGCTGAAGGAATCAGGAAGCTATGCCACGTTCATTGAAAAAAGGCCCCTTCATCGACCTTCACTTGCTTAAGAAGGTTGAAGCCGCGGTTGAAAGTAACGATCGACGTCCGATCAAAACCTGGTCTCGTCGATCCATGATTTCCCCCACCATGGTGGGCCTCACGATTGCCGTCCACAACGGTCGGCAGCATGTTCCCGTTTTGATAAACGAAGACATGGTGGGCCACAAGTTGGGTGAGTTTGCAGTGACCCGCACGTTTAAGGGCCACATCGTAGACAAGAAGGCCAAGCGTTAAGGCCGTTGGAGAGAGAGACGATGGAAGTATCAGCAAAGCTCCGCGGCGCGCGTATCTCCGCGCAAAAAGCCCGATTGGTCGCCGACCAAGTGCGTGGCAAGCCCGTGGGTGAGGCGCTCAACTTGCTTGAGTTCAGCACCAAGAAAGCCGCTCATCTGGTTCGGAAGGTGCTGAATTCGGCGATTGCCAATGCCGAAAACAACGAGGGCGCAGACGTGGACGAGCTGCGCATATCGACCGTATTTGTCGATGAGGGATTAACCATGAAGCGCATGCGTGCGCGAGCAAAGGGTCGTGGTGATCGAATATTCAAGCGAACTTGTCACATTACTGTGAAAGTTGCGGACAGCGAAGGCTAAAGGGGACTGACGCATGGGTCAGAAGGTACATCCAACGGGTATTCGCCTTGGTGTGATCAAGGATCACAACTCAGTGTGGTATGCGGATAGCAAGAATTACGCGAAGAATTTAATCAGCGACCTTGAAGTTCGTGACTACGTGCTCAAGAAACTAGATGCCGCATCCGTCAGCCGGGTCGTTATTGAGCGTCCTGCGCAGACCGCTCGCGTCATTATTCATACAGCGCGGCCCGGTATTGTGATCGGCAAGAAAGGCGAAGACGTTGAAAAGCTGCGCCAGGAGCTCAGCAGCAAGATGGGCGTTCCGGTCCATATTAATATCGAAGAAATTCGCAAGCCTGATTTGGATGCACGTTTGGTCGCGCAGAACGTTGCTCAGCAGCTTGAGCGCCGGGTAATGTTCCGCCGGGCCATGAAGCGTGTAGTTCAGAACGCTATGCGTCAGGGCGCTGAGGGTATCAAAGTGCAAGTCGGCGGTCGTCTAGGCGGTGCTGAGATCGCTCGTTCAGAGTGGTATCGCGAGGGCCGAGTGCCACTTCACACGCTGCGGGCGGATATCGACTACGCGACTTACGAAGCTCATACGACCTACGGCGTCATTGGCGTCAAGGTATGGATCTTCAAGGGTGAAGTTATTGGTGGCGACGATGAGGGCCAGGAACCTCGTCGCGCGGCGGCCAGCTAAGCCGGTAGGGGACTGAAACATGCTGCAACCTAAACGTACAAAATTCCGCAAGATGCAAAAGGGTCGTAACCGTGGCCTCGCAGAGCGTGGAAGCAAGGTGAGCTTCGGCGAATATGCGTTGAAAGCGACAGGCCGTGGACGTATCACCGCCCGTCAGATCGAAGCTGCTCGTCGAGCAATGACGCGCCACATTAAGCGTGGCGGAAAGATTTGGATTCGGATTTTCCCCGACAAGCCCATCACGGGTAAACCGCTCGAGGTTCGTCAGGGTAAAGGTAAGGGTAACGTCGAGTATTGGGTAGCGCAGATCCAGCCGGGTCGTGTGCTCTATGAAGTAGAGGGTGTGTCGGAAGATTTGGCCAGAGAAGCATTTCAACTTGCGGCGGCAAAGCTTCCGGTACAAACCACGTTTGTGAAACGGTCGGTGATGTGATGAAAGCGAGTGAACTTCGTGACAAGTCGGTAGAGGAGCTCAACGGTGAGCTGCTCAAGCTGCGTGAAGAGCAGTTCAAGCTGCGCATGGCAAAGTCCACGGGTCAACTTGGGCAGACCCATCTGCTTAAGCAAGCCAAGCAGGACATCGCGCGCGTGAAGACCGCATTGAACCAAAAGGTAGAAGGCTAATGGCAGCAGGAGAAAAGCGTACTCGGACCCTGCAGGGCCGTGTTGTCAGCGACAAAATGGACAAGACGATTACTGTCCTGGTTGAGCGCCGCGTAAAGCACCCGGTGTATGGGAAATATATTACCCGTTCTTCGAAGGTGCATGCCCATGACGAGAGCAACTCGGCAGGAATGGGTGACACCGTGCTCGTCGCTGAGTCGCGCCCGCTGAGCAAGACTAAGGCCTGGACGTTAGTAGAAGTAGTTGAGACAGCCACAGCGATCTAATGAGCGCTTGGCCGATTGCGGTATTGAGCCGCGGTTTGGAGTAAAAAAATGATTCAGACCCAGTCGTATTTGGAAGTTGCAGACAATAGCGGGGCCCGCCGAGTCATGTGCATTAAGGTGCTCGGTGGTTCTAAGCGTCGATATGCCCGTGTCGGTGATCTGATCAAGGTCACGGTCAAAGAGGCTATCCCCCGGGGCAAGGTCAAGAAGGGCCAGGTCATGACGGCCGTTGTGGTTCGCACCAAGAAGGGTGTTCGTCGTCCCGATGGCTCGCTGATTAAGTTCGATGAGAACGCAGCGGTGTTGCTCAACGCGCAGCAAGCCCCTATCGGTACTCGAATTTTTGGACCGGTCACCCGTGAATTGCGTGGTGAGAAGTTCATGAAAATTATCTCGCTGGCGCCAGAAGTTATCTAAGCGGTCAGCAGGAGGATTAAAGGTCATGGCAAAGATTAAGCGCGACGATGAAGTCATCGTGTTGACAGGGAAGGACAAGGGCAAGCGGGGAACAGTGCGTACTGTGCTCGACGACAACCGCGTGGTTGTGTCCGGTGTCAACATGATTAAAAAGCACACCAAGCCGAATCCCCAGATGGGTGTTACGGGTGGCATTGTCGAAAAAGAGGCGCCGATTCAGGTGTCTAACATCGCGATTTTCAACCCGGCGACCAGCAAGGCCGATCGTGTGGGTTATCAAGTAATGGATGGCGGTAAGAAAGTTCGAGTCTATAAATCCAGTGGAGAACAGATTGACGTCTGAGCAAGGCTCAGCGCAGTTGAGGTAGCGAATAATGGCAACCCTGAAGGATAAATACCGAGGTGAAATTGCACCCAAGCTCAAAGAAGAGCTGGGGCTGAGCAATCCCATGGCGGTTCCCCGCATTACCAAAATCACACTCAATATGGGTGTGGGGGAAGCAGTTGGCGATAAGAAAGTATTGGAAAATGCATTGTCCGATATGGAGAAAATCGCCGGGCAGAAGCCTGTCGTCACCAAGTCTCGTAAGTCTATTGCCGGCTTCAAGATTCGTGATGGCTGGCCTATTGGTTGCAAGGTTACCCTTCGCGACGAACGCATGTATGAGTTTCTTGAGCGTTTGGTCAGTATTGCGATCCCACGTATCCGCGATTTCCGTGGACTGAGCGCCAAGCAGTTTGATGGTCGCGGCAACTTTGCCATGGGCGTCACCGAGCAAATTATTTTCCCTGAGATTAACTACGACGAAGTCGACGCGTTGCGTGGTATGGACATCACGATCACCACAACGGCAACCAACGACGAGCAGGGTCGCGCTTTGTTGCGTGCCTTTAACTTCCCGTTCAAGAGCTGAGGAATCAATAGCGATGGCGAAGAAGTCAATGATTGCCCGAGAAGAGAAGCGTGCGCGCACAGTGGCCAAGTACGCGGCAAAGCGGGCGCAACTGAAAGAAATTGTTACCAGTGCTTCCTCTTCTGATGAGGAGAAATGGGATGCGCAGATCGCGCTCCAGAAGCTGCCCCGCAATTCGAGCCCTGTCCGACAGCGGCGTCGCTGCCAGATAACCGGCAGGCCTCACGGGGTTTACAGAAAATTCGGCCTTTGCCGCAACAAATTGCGCGAGGCTGCCATGCGTGGCGATGTGCCTGGCTTGGTTAAGTCCAGCTGGTAACGGAGTAGAAGATTATGAGCATGCAAGATCCTATCAGCGACATGTTGACCCGCCTGCGCAATGCGCAAATGGCAGGTAAAAAGTCGGTGGAGATGCCCGGGTCCAAACTAAAGGCAGCGCTTGCCAAGGTATTGGCAGAAGAGGGTTACATCGGCGCATTTAACTTGGATGCGAGCAGTGGCAAGCCCAGGTTGTCGATAGAGCTTCGTTATTTTGATGGAAAGCCGGTCATCGCTGAGATTCATCGCGTAAGCCGACCTTCCTTGCGGCAGTACGCGTCAAAGGGGGAATTGCCCTCAGTGCGCGGTGGTTTGGGTTGCGCCATTGTCTCCACTTCCAAAGGGGTGATGACTGATCGTGCAGCCAGAGCGGCGGGTGTGGGCGGCGAAGTCCTCTGCACCGTTTTCTGATTCGACGTATCTGAAGAGCAGACTGAGTTATGTCACGAGTTGCAAACAATCCGGTTACTTTACCGAAGGGTGTTGAAGTCAACATCAACGCGGGCAAGGTCTCTGTTAAGGGTGGCAAGGGTACCCTCGAGATGGATCTGGTCGACGGCATTGGGATCGAAGTAGAGGACGGCCAGGTAAAAATCGTCTATGACTACGATACTAGTCGCGCCATGGCCGGGACCACGCGGGCACTGCTTAACAATCTTGTTGTCGGTGTAAGCGAAGGCTGGCAAAAAAAGTTGGTGTTGAATGGCGTTGGTTATCGAGCCAAGGCGTCCGGCAATACGGTCAATTTGACAATCGGCTTGTCTCATAACGTCGATTACGAGTTGCCCAAGGGCCTATCCGCTGAAACACCGTCACAAACCGAAATCGTGATCAGCGGTACAGACAAGCAGGCAGTCGGACAGGCAGCAGCGGAGATCCGCGCTTTCCGTCCGCCAGAGCCTTACAAGGGCAAAGGTATTCGTTACCACGATGAGTACGTCCGTCGTAAAGAAGCCAAGAAAAAGTAAATAGGTAGGCCAATGAACGAGAAAGTTGAATCACGTCAGCGAAGAGCACGTAAGTCACGTGTTCGGATGCGCACCGCGCGCGTCACGCGACTCACAGTACATCGTACGCCGCGGCATATTTATGCTCAGGTGATCGGCCCCGAGGGCGATCGCGTGCTGGCGAGCGCATCGACACTGGACAAAGATCTTCGCTCTGGTGCGACGGGAAATATCGACGCCGCTGCCAAGGTGGGAGCGCTTGTTGCTGAGCGCGCTAAAGCGGCTGGCGTTACCGAGGTGGCCTTTGATCGCTCTGGATTCAAGTACCACGGTCGGGTCAAGGCGTTGGCGGATGCCGCGCGTGAAGGCGGATTGGAGTTTTAAGCATGGCGTATAACGATCAGAAGAAGCAGGGCGATAGAGACCAGCGTACTGAGGGTGATCTTCAGGAGAAGCTGGTGCAGGTCAATCGCGTTGCCAAGACCGTTAAGGGTGGTCGCATCATGAGCTTCACTGCGTTGACCGTGGTGGGTGATGGTAAGGGCCGTGTCGGCTATGGACGTGGTAAGGCACGGGAAGTGCCAGTGGCAATCCAGAAAGCTATGGAAGCGGCGCGCCGCAATATGGTTAAGGTTGAACTGGTCGAGGGTACGCTGCAGTACCCAGTTAAGGCCGCCCACGGTGCGTCAAAGGTTTACATGCAGCCCGCATCAGAAGGTACGGGTGTTATTGCAGGCGGCGCGATGCGCGCTGTGTTGGAACTGGCTGGAGTCCACAACGTATTGGCCAAGTGCTATGGCTCAACCAACCCGGTAAACGTTGTGCGCGCCACATACAAGGGCCTGCGCGACATGCAGTCTCCCGATGCGATTGCTGCCAAGCGCGGCAAAACCGTCGAAGAAATCCTGAGCTGAGGCGGGGATCGAAGTCATGAGTAAGCAAATGATCAAGGTGACCCAGGTAAAGAGTATCCACGGTCGTCTTAAAAAGCATCAGGCCTGTGTTGCTGGTCTGGGGTTACGCCGCATTGGGCACACGGTTGAGGTGGAAGACACCCCTTCGGTGCGCGGCATGATTAACAAGGTGAACTATCTGGTTCGCGTAGAGGGCGAGACCAATGGGTGATGACATGCGTTTAAATTCACTGAGTCCCGCGCCGGGTTCCAAGCGTGCAGCAAAGCGCGTGGGTCGTGGCATTGGTTCAGGCACCGGAAAAACCGCGGGTCGCGGCCACAAGGGTTTGAAGGCGCGCTCTGGCGGTACGGTAAAGCCGGGCTTCGAGGGTGGTCAGATGCCGCTGCAGAAGCGCCTGCCCAAGTACGGCTTTACGTCGCGTATTGGACGCACCACCGCGCAAGTCCGCCTGCACGAGCTGAATCGCGTCGAGGGCGATGTGGTCGATTTGGCCTCATTGAAGCAAGCTGACCTGATCAAAGAAGATGTTCTTCGGGCTCGCGTGTTCCTATCTGGAACAATCGAAAAGGCCGTGAAAGTCCAAGGTCTTGCCGTCACGAAGGGTGCTCGAGAAGCGATCGAAGCGGCTGGCGGGAGCGTCGAGGCGTAATCATGGCCAACGGTATGCCAACAATGAATACGGCGGGGATGGGCGAGCTTTTCACCCGTCTTCGTTTTGTATTTATGGCATTGGTGGTTTACCGCATTGGTACCCATATCCCTGTTCCCGGAATCGATCCGGAGCAGTTGGCGGCGCTGTTTAACCAGAATCAGGGCACTATCTTAGGCCTGGCTAACGTATTTTCCGGTGGCGCACTGGAGCGAATGAGTATTTTGGCGCTCGGCATCCTTCCCTATATTTCCGCGTCGATCATCATGCAGCTTATGACGGCGGTGACACCCCAGCTTGAGCAGCTGAAGAAGGAAGGCGAATCTGGACGTCGTCGTATTTCACAGATGACACGTTACCTGACGGTGCTTCTGGCGCTGGTACAGGGCACAGGTATGACCGTCGGCCTGGCGAATCAGGGCTTGTCTTTTGACACCTCGCTTAGCTTCTACGTCATTGCGGTGACCTCACTGGTGACAGGTGCGGTGTTCATGATGTGGCTTGGGGAGCAGATTACCGAGCGCGGTATTGGTAACGGCATTTCCCTGCTGATCTTTGCCGGCATCGCTGCTGGATTACCTTCCGCGGTCGGCCAGTCTCTAGAGCAGGCTCGTCAGGGCGAACTGAATATTCTAGTCCTGCTTGGCATTGTCGCTTTGGCTATTGTGGTGGTGTATCTCGTGGTCTTTATCGAGCGCGGCCAACGCCGGGTGACAGTCAATTATGCCAAGCGGCAGCAGCAGGGCCGACAGCAGTACCAGGCGCAGTCTTCGCACTTGCCGCTTAAAGTTAATATGGCGGGTGTCATTCCCGCGATCTTCGCGAGCTCTATTCTGTTGTTTCCCGCGTCAGTGGCGCAATGGTTTGGCAGCGGTGATAGTGCCGATTGGCTGCAGGACCTCGCGGTTGCGATCGGTCCAGGTCAGCCACTCAACATTATGCTGTTCACGGGCTTTATTGTGTTTTTCTGTTTTTTCTACACTGCGCTGATGTTTAACCCGCAGGAAGTATCCGACAACCTAAAGCGGTCTGGAGCCTTTGTTCCGGGTATTCGCCCCGGGCAACAAACCGCCAATTATCTGGATGGGGTTCTCACACGCCTCACCGTGTTCGGATCGGCGTATATCGCGCTGGTTTGCTTGCTGCCCCAATTCCTGGTCGTCATGTTCAACGTACCCTTCTACTTGGGGGGCACCTCGATGCTGATCGTAGTGGTCGTGGTGATGGACTTTATGGCGCAAATTCAGAGTCATTTGATGTCGCACCAATACGAGGGTGTGATGAAGAAAGCCAATCTAGCTAACGTCGGCCCCGCCGGTCGGTTGCGCTAGGTATTAGGAGCGAGAGATGAAGGTACGAGCTTCTGTCAAGAAAATATGCCGAAACTGTAAGGTGGTACGCCGCAACGGTGTGGTGCGGGTGATCTGTTCCAGCGATCCCCGTCACAAGCAGCGTCAGGGTTAATACCATTGAATTTTGTTCGGAAAATCAGTAACCTGCGCGCCCCTTGTGAAAAGGGGGTCGCTTTTTGTGGTGCCGTCGAAGTACGGGATGGCGCCACAGTGAACGTTTGGAGATAAATCAATGGCGCGTCTCGCCGGTGTCAACATCCCCGACAACAAGCATGCAGTGGTATCACTGACCTACATTTATGGCGTTGGCCGCACCCAGGCTCGTCGTTTGCTCGATGCCACTGGCATCAATCATCAGACCAAGGTCGGTGAGCTGAGCGAAGGTGAGCTGGATCAGTTGCGCGGTCTTCTGTCAGAAATGATGGTCGAGGGCGACCTGCGACGAGAAGTGTCGATGAATATCAAACGTCTGATGGACCTCGGTTGCAACCGTGGCCTTAGACACAGAAAAGGGCTGCCTTTGCGCGGTCAGCGTACCAAGACTAACGCGCGTACCCGAAAGGGACCCCGTAAGCCGATACGCAAGTAACTGGTGCGCAAACACCTGTTTAGTGTAGCTACATCCTAATTTGTAGCGCTGATATTGAAGTAGGGACATTATGGCCAAGAATGCCAAAACAACGAAACGCAAGATAACCAAGCAGGTTGTCGATGGTGTGGCACATGTACACGCCTCGTTTAACAACACGATCGTGACCATCACTGATCGTCAGGGCAACACCCTGAGCTGGGCCACTGCCGGTGGTTCTGGTTTCCGGGGCTCTCGAAAGTCGACTCCGTTTGCTGCCCAGGTTGCAGCCGAGCGTGCTGGAGAAGCGGCTAAAGAGTACGGGCTGAAGAATCTGGACGTCGAAGTCAAAGGTCCAGGCCCGGGTCGCGAATCAGCCGTGCGCGCGTTAAACAGCTGCGGCTACAAAATCACCAATATCACTGACGTGACGCCTATCCCGCATAACGGATGTCGTCCCCCCAAGAAGCGTCGCGTCTAACGCCCGCGCAGAGGATTTATTCATATGGCTCGTTATATCGGACCCAAGTGCAAACTCTCTCGGCGCGAAGGCACTGACCTTCAGCTCAAGAGCGGTGTGCGTCCACTGGATGCCAAGTGCAAGCCCGAAACAGCACCCGGCCAGCACGGAGCTCGCCGCGGTCGTCTGTCTGACTACGGCGTACAGCTGAGAGAAAAGCAAAAGGTGCGTCGTATCTATGGCGTACTCGAGAAGCAGTTCCGCAACTACTACAAGGAAGCTGCTCGGTTGAAGGGCGCGACGGGCGAAAATTTGCTGCAGTTGCTCGAAAGCCGACTCGATAATGTCGTCTATCGCATGGGCTTTGGTTCAACCCGAGCCGAAGCACGCCAGTTGGTGTCACACAAAGGCATTTTGGTGAACGGCGTTGTGGTGAACATTCCTTCCTATCAGGTGAAGCCTGGCGATACGGTGAGCGTGCGCGAGAAGGCGAAAAAGCAGTTGCGAATACAAGCGTCTCTTTCCATTGCGGAACAACGTGGTGAGCCCGTTTGGATCGAGGTTAATTCGGACAAACTTGAAGGAACCTTCAAGTCGAAACCTGAGCGTCAGGATCTCTCGAATGAGATTAACGAGAACCTGATTGTGGAGCTGTACTCCAAGTAACGTCGTATAGACGGTTTAGGAGTCAGCCCTTTCAACACGACTACGAAATAGGTGAAATATGTCCAGTTTTGTTAATGAGTTACTTACGCCCCGCGTCATCAAGGTAGACGAAAAGTCAGCCACCCGTGCTCAGGTTACCCTTGAGCCATTGGAACGCGGCTTTGGCCATACCTTGGGCAATGCGCTGCGTCGGATACTTCTGTCGTCTATGCCTGGTGCGGCCATTACGGAGGTAGAGATTGACGGTGTATTACATGAGTACTCCGCTATCGAAGGCGTCCAGGAAGACATGATTGAAGTCCTGCTTAATCTTAAGGGCGTAGCCCTCACGATGGCGGGCAAGGATGAAGCCGAGCTCTCTTTGGTCGCAAAAGGTCCCTGCACGGTGACCGCGGCAGATATTCAGGTCGATCACGATGTTGAAGTTTGTAACCCCGATCACGTAATTTGCACGCTGACTGCTGAAAAAGAAATGATTATTCGGCTGGTCGCAGAGCGTGGTCGTGGTTACTCGCCAGCGGATTCGCGCCTCAATCCAGAAGATGAGACTCGCGCCATTGGTCGGCTGCAGCTCGACGCTTCTTTCTCGCCAATACGCCGCGTGTCATACGTGGTTGACTCGGCGCGGGTAGAGCAGCGGACGGACTTAGATAAGTTGATTATCGACCTCGAAACCAATGGCACTATCGACCCAGAGGAAGCCATTCGCCGAGCGGCGACGATTCTTCAGCAGCAGCTCTCGGTTTTTGTTGATCTCGAGAGCGAGGCACAGACGACGGCTCAAGAGGCGGACGACGAAGTTGACCCGGTCTTGCTGCGCCCCGTTGATGATCTTGAGTTGACCGTTCGATCAGCTAACTGCCTCAAGGCAGAGAACATTTACTACATCGGTGATTTGGTGCAACGCACTGAGGTTGAGCTGTTGAAGACGCCCAACCTGGGTAAAAAGTCCCTGACCGAAATTAAGGACGTGCTTGCTTCGCGTGGATTGTCGCTGGGCATGCGTCTGGAGAATTGGCCGCCAGCCAGCCTTAAGAATGATGAGCGGTTACTGAGCGTTTAAAGGCACTAGCGCGCAGGT